>ENA-UOXO01000401-UOXO01000401.1-mixed-culture-metagenome-genome-assembly--contig:-NODE-401-length-33099-cov-7.591151_pt1 | contig 33099 bp, 31 predicted proteins | sample MGYA00238162_ERZ761640 | MGnify/ENA primary metagenome ERZ761640 (study PRJEB28914, sample SAMN08778297) | mixed culture metagenome | isolation source: Freshwater growth medium | place: USA...
ATCCCCTCTGTATGCGCCGAGGAGCGCAGCGGGCGGGGTGGCGCGTGTGCCGAAGGACACACGCGCATCGTGAACTGACTCGCCGCAGCTGTTTGAGCGGAGCTGCAACGCAGCGCAGCGAGTTCTGCGGCGCACCCCGCCCGCGAGCACCACAGGTTGCCCCGGAGCGAAGCGCAGGGGACGCAGACAGTGGGGTCGCCCTTTCTTTGGTTCCTTTCTTTCGGCGACGCGAAAGAAAGGGACTCGCACGCCGGGCGACTCCCGGCTCCTGCCCTGAACAAAGGCACGCGGTAACCACCGCCAAACAGGCTTCGACAAGCTCAGCCCGAACGGATTGAGGCGGTGCTCAGGCTTCGTCAACCTCAGCCCGAACGGGCTGGGCGTGACTACTTCGCCATCAACCCGCTCGAACACAAGCGCGATCGCCCTGGTGATTGCTATAAAAGTAATAGCTATACAGCGAATTAAAGCAAGCGCTACAGACCAAAAACACTCAAAAAAACGCACTCAAGCATGCGTCACCCACTCCACATGCTCCATCTCATTGAGATGCGGCAACGTATTGAACGTTTGCAACATCAGCCGTTTGGGCGAGATCGAGAACTCCGTCACCGCGCTGTTGCGAATGCGCATGTTCAGCGCAATCGTCACCTCGGGCGCCGTGCCCAGCACTTCGCCCACCGCGGTGGAAATCGGGCCGCCGCTGCTCACCAGCAGCACGTTCTGGCCTGCGTGGTGGTGCCGCACATGGTCCAGCACCGCGCGCACGCCGGCTGAAAACTCGTTCCAGCTGGGCATGCCCTGCGGGCTGATGACGCCCGCCATCCACTGCGCCAGCGCATCGCACAGGATGCGGAAATGCGCGCGGTACAGCTCCGGCGTGTCGGCCTTGCCCAGGGGCTGGGGGTGGATGGCAGCGATCAGCGCGTGGCTGTCGTATTCGTTGAGGCCCGGCCAGCGGGTCACTTCGGGCAGGCCCGGCAGGCCTTCGGAAATGCCGGCCAGGGTTTCGGTGTGGCGGCGCAAGGTGCCGGTCATCACGGCGTCGAACGCCAGGCCGCGCGTGCGCCAGTATTCGCCCAGGCGCACGGCCTGCTGGTGGCCACGGGGGCTGAGCACGTCGTAGTCATCCGCGCCAAACGAGGCCTGGCCGTGGCGCACGAGGTAGAGGGTTCCCATGCGCCGATTGTCGAAACAAAGCGCTGCATGGCTTGTCACTGGGGCGACTGATGCTATGAAATAAATAGCGTTCTTGCTGCTGTGCAACATCTGCTGCCGCGCCGGTGACCACGCGCAGGCGAAAAAAAACCGGCCCCATGGTGGGCCGGTCCTCGTGCCGTTGCCGGCAGGGCGTGATCAGTAACGACCGCCGCCGTAGCCGCCGTTGCCGTAGCCCACGTCGGTGCGCTTGGCACCGCCGTAGCCGGCAGCGCTGTAGCCGCCCGAACCGTTGCCGCCGCCACCTGCTTCACGCGGGCGGGCCAGGTTCACGACGATGGAACGGCCGTCCACCGACATGCCGTGCAAGGCGGTGATAGCGGCCTGGGCCACTTCAGCCGAAGCCATTTCCACAAAGCCGAAGCCCTTGGAACGGCCGGTTTCGCGGTCCATCATGACCTTGGCGGAAGACACGCCGCCGAACTCGGAGAAGTTGCTTTCGAGGGTCGAATCGGTCACGGAGTAGGGCAGGTTGCCCACGTAGATTTTGGTGCTCATGACAAGAGCCTTTCTGAAAAGTGGCGCGCAACGATGGCGCACCGTTGGGGTGCGGTGTGCAGATACGAAATCCGCAGCATCGGGGGAATATGGACATGCGCCTGGGGTGCAGGTCCGCGGGAGAAATGGGGCATGAGTTGCTGCATGGCCAGGCTGCGTGCGCAGGCGCCGCGGGCAGCCATGATGGCCGTGCAGGGGTTGTGCATCGGTCAGCAGGCTGGCGGGTGCGGCATGCAGGTCTGCAGCCAGCCCTGGGTCACGGCAAAAAGCCGAGCCGCATGGGGCGATGCAAAGACCTTGTCAAAACGGAACACGCGGCAATAGCCGCCGGTGCTCTGGGAGCGCTGGACTGCAAACGAGGCGCGGAAGCGGCCGCAGTCGGTCGGGTGTGTCGCGGGCGAAACGACGTACTGGCCCATGGAAATGGCGGAGGTTGGAATTGGCTTCAATCAAACGGGATCGCGGGTGAACCGGATCGGCCCGCGTGAGCATCAAGGGACTGGGTGGGCTGCAGCTCTAACAGACCCACTGGGCGACAACGGTCGCAAAAGGCAACCTGCACGTGCGTTTTCGCTTGCGCAGGCAGATTGCTAAAGCGTGGGCTGAGATCAACCACGCTGTGTGGATCATACACCACAAGAATTTAAACCGCTTTCAATATTAATTTGAGTTTTAAAGAAGCGCGCTGGAACGGATGCATTCTCACCTGACGTTTTCACTGAATAAAACTTTGATGAGGCGTTTTGACCAATGGCCGCATGCGGCATAGATTGCTCTCTACCCGTTATCGGTTTCGCCAAAAGAAATACCATGCCCCCTTCCGTCAAGCCCAAGGTAGTCATCACCCCTGACCGCGGTGCCACTTCATCCGTGGAGCGTGCATTGCGCGTGCTGCGCGTCATGTCCGAAGGCGGCGGTGTACGCCTCACCGACATTGCCGCCGCTGCCGATCTGGACAAGGCCACAGCCCTGCGTCTGCTCGATGTGATGGCGCGTGAGGGGTTTGTGACCCGTGATGCCGTGAGCAAGCAGTTCACTTTGGGCCCTGAACTCACGGTGCTGGGCGCAGCGGCGCTGCGCCGGTTTGACCCGCGCCCGCTGGCGCGACCCAGCCTGATGCGGTTGGCAGGTATTTTTCAGGACACGGTGCTGCTGTCCATGCGCAGCGGCGTGGAGTCGTTGTGCCTTGATGTGGAAGAGGGCTCCTACCCCATCCGCGCGAATTACCTCACCGTGGGCAGCCGCCGGCCGCTCGGGGTGGGCGCGGGCAGCCTGGCGCTGCTGGCCTGGATGCCTGACGACGAGCGCGAGGCCGCACTCGAGATCCTCTCAGGCCAGCTGGAGCGATACCCGCGCATCACGCCCACGTTGCTGCGTGAGCGCATTGCCCAGGCACGCAAGTGCGGCTATGCGGTGCTGCTGGATGTGGTGGTGGAACGCATGGGCGGCATTGGTGTGGCCATCCTCGACGCCCAGGGCCGGCCGGTGGCGGCGCTCAGCATTGCCTCCCTCAACGAACGCATCCTCACCCGCGAGGCCGCGCTGGCCCATGCACTCGTGCGAGAAGCCACGGTGTGCCAGGTGCGCTGGGCCGAGGCTACGCGCCCCGACCGCCGCACCGCCACCCACTACCCGGAGAAGAACGCATGAACGCGGTATCGCGACCTGCATACCTGCGCGGCGCAGGGGGAACGGCCTTCGGTCGGCACGAGGGGCGCAGTGCCCTGGACCTGATGGACGACGCGGCCGCCCTCGCCATTGACCGCAGTGGCCTGCAGCGCAGCGAGATTGATGGCGTGCTGTGCGGCTACGCCACCACCTTGCCGCACCTGATGCTGTCCACCCTGGTGTGCGAGCGGCTGGCGCTGAGGCCGCGCTACGCACATGGCATGCAGCTGGGTGGTGCTACCGGCGCGGCCATGCTGATGGCGGCGCGCGAGCTGGTGCGCTCGGGCCGCTGCCGCAATGTGCTGGTGCTGGGGGGCGAAAACCGTCTCACGGGCCAGTCCCGCGACAGCTCCATCCAGACGCTCGCGCAAGTGGGCGACATGGATTACGAAGTGCCCAACGGCGCCTCAGTGCCCGCCTACTACGCGCTCATGGCGTCGCAGTACATGCACCTCACGGGCGTCACTTCGCAAGACATGGCCGAGTTTGCCGTGCTCATGCGCACCCACGCGCGCAGCCATCCTGGTGCGCATTTGCGCACGCCTATCACGCTGCAGGAAGTGCTGGCTGCCAAGCCCATCGCGCGGCCCTTGTCGCTGCTAGATTGCTGCCCGATCTCGGACGGCGCCATGGCGTTGGTGGTGGCAGACCAGCCATCAGACCACGCCGCCGTGGCCATGGTGGGCGCGGGTCAGGCCCACCGCCACCAGCACCTCACGGCCATGGAAGATGTATTGCAGTGCGGCGCTGGTGAAGCCGCGCGGCGGGCTTTTGACGAGGCAGGCCTGGGCCTGTGCGATGTGGACTACCTCGCCATCTACGACTCTTTCACCATCACCCTCACCATGCTGCTGGAAGAAATTGGCTTCGCCCCCCGGGGCGGGGCGGCGCAGCGTGCCCGCGCGGGCGACTTTGCTGCAGGCGGCGTGCTGCCGCTGAATACCCACGGTGGTTTGTTGTCGTTCGGGCATTGCGGCGTGGCGGGCGGTATGGCCCATGCGGTCGAGACCTGGGAGCAGATGACCGGGCAGGCCGGAGCGCGCCAGATCCGGCAGCCGCGTCACGCTTTCATTCACGCAGATGGTGGCGTCATGTCGTCCCATGTGAGCCTGCTGCTTTCACGCGAGGACTGACCCATGAACGCTACAGAAACCGGTCTGTCACGCCCCTTGGCGGCCCCCTACACCGATGGTGTGTGCGACGGGGTGCTGCGCTACCAGCAGTGCAGCGCCTGCGGTGGTGCGCAAACTTTGGCGCGTTATGCCTGCCAGCACTGTGGGCAGCGCGCGGCCATGCCTTGGCGCGATGCAGCTGGCACCGCCACCGTGCGCGCCGTGACCGAGGTGGCGCGCGCGCCTTCCGAGGAGTTCCGTGCCCTGGCCCCTTACACGCTGGTCATCGTGCAGCTGGACGAAGGGCCGCGCCTCATGGCCCATGCCGCGTCCGGCGTGCAAATCGGGCAGCGTGTGCGCGCTGGCTTTTTTGAGCACAACGGCCGCGCTCTGGTGCGCTTTGATCCCATGGTCTAGCCACAGGCAGGCGGCGCTTTGCGCCCTGCCCATGCTTTTTCGACCGGTACCCACACAACCACAACAGGAGACAAACCCATGAAAGCCACCACCCACCACCTCACCCCGCGCCGCCACTGGATGGGCCTGGCCTGCGCTGCCCTGTGCGCTGTGGCTTCGCCCGTGGCCTGGGCGCAGGACTACCCTCACAAGCCCGTCAAGCTGGTGGTGCCCTACCCACCAGGCGGGCCGACCGACATCGTTGCCCGCGCCGTAGCCCAGAAGCTGCAGGAACGCATGGGCCAGCCTTTCGTGGTGGACAACCGCCCTGGCGCGGGGGCCAACACCGGGGCCGAGGCTGTGGCGCGCAGCGCACCCGATGGCTATACCCTGGTGGTGGCTACCACGGCGCACGCCATCAATCCGGCGCTGTTCGCCAAGCTCAATTACTCGCTCCTCAAAGATTTTGCGCCGGTGTCCCAGCTCACCAGCGGCCCGCTCGTGATCGTGGCCAACCCCGCCTTGCCCGCCAACAACGTGGCAGAACTCATTGCGCTGGCGAAAAGCCGCAACGGTGGGCTGAACTACGGGTCATCGGGCAATGGCCAGTCCACGCACCTGTCGGCGGAGCTGTTCAGCGCCATGGCCGGGGTGAAGATGACCCATGTGCCCTACAAGGGCAGCGCCCCAGCGCTCACCGACGTGATGGGCGGGCAGGTGGACCTGATGTTTGACACCATGCTGTCGTCCATGCCACATGTGAAGGCGGGCAAGCTCAAGGCGTTGGCCGTGACCAGCGCCCAGCGCTCCAGCGTGGCCCCGGATCTGCCCACGGTGGCCGAGTCGGGCCTGACGGGCTACGAGGCCATCGCCTGGAACGGCCTGCTGGCCCCTGTCGGCACACCCAAGGATGTGGTGGCGCGGCTCAACTCCGAACTCAAGGCCGTGCTGGAGAGCCCGGACATTCGCCAGCGCTTTGACGCGCAGGGCTTTGCGTCCAGCTGGAACACCCCTGCAGCCTACGGCAGCTTCCTGCAGTCAGAGGTGGACAAATGGGCCAAGGTGGTCAAGGCCTCTGGCGCCAAGATTGACTGACCCCCTGAGGCGCTGCGCGCCTTCCCCCTGAAAGGGGGACGCCGCCCGTGCATGCGAGCAAGGTGCCGCCTGCACGGCTTGGCGGCCCTTGCACGGCGGCCCTGAGCTGTGCCGCGCTAAGCGCGAAGGCCGCACGCCATGGACCAATCAACACACCTAACCGTTATGCAAGACCTTCTTACCTCCGCTCTCAACCCGCGCTCGGTGGCCATCATTGGAGCCTCCGAAAACATCCACAAGATTGGCGGCCGCCCTATCTACTACATGCAGCGCCACGGCTTCCAGGGTGCCATCTACCCGGTCAACCCGGCGCGCGACGAGATCCAGGGGCACAAGAGCTACGCCTCAATGGCCGCGCTGCCTGAGGTGCCCGACCTGGCCCTGGTGGTGGTGGGCGGTGACAAGACCGTGGCGGCTGTCGAAGAGTGTGCCGAGCTGGGCGTCAAGTCTGCGGTGGTGATTGCCTCGGGCTTTGGCGAGACGGGGCCGGAGGGCATGGAGCTGCAGCGCCACATGGTGGCCAAAGCCCGCGCCAAGGGCATGCGGCTGTACGGGCCGAACACCCAGGGCTTGGCCAACTTTGGCACGGGTGCGATTGCGGGCTTTTCCACCATGTTCATCGAGGTTCCGCCCATGGATGGGCCGGTGGGCATCGTGAGCCAGAGCGGCGGCATGAGCGCCATGACCTATGGCCTGCTGCGCGGGCGCGGCCTGGGGGTGCGCCATGTGCATGCCACGGGCAATGAAGCGGATGTATCGGTGGGCGAACTGGCCCTGGCCGTGGCGCACGACCCGGACGTGCGCCTGCTGCTGCTGTACCTGGAGAGCATTGCCAACCCCGAGATGCTGGCCGCCGCCGCCGCCCATGCGCGCGAGCGTGACCTGCCCATCATCGCCATCAAGGCCGGGCGCTCTGCCCAGGGGCAAAAGGCTGCGTCATCGCACACGGGCTCGCTGGCCAATGAAGACCGCACGGTGGACGCTTTCTTCCGCCACCACGGCATCTGGCGGGTGCGCGACCCGCACGAGCAGGCGCGCGCCGCGCAGGCCTACCTCAAGGGCTGGCGCCCCGAAGGCCGGCGCCTGGTGGTCATCAGCAACTCGGGCGCCAGCTGCGTGATGGGGGCGGATGCGGCGGATGACGAAGGCTTGCCGCTGGCAGAACTGTCGAAAGAGACCCAGGCCGCCGTAGCCTCCAAGCTGCCGGGCTTTGCCACGGCCACCAACCCCATCGACATCACCGCCGCGCTGCTGAGCAACAGCGGCCTGTTTGGCGATGTGCTGCCCGCCGTGGCGCAGGACCCTGCGGCCGACCTGTTCTTCATCAACATTCCCGTGGCCGGCGCAGGCTACGACGTGCAGGCTTTTGCACGCGACGCGGCAGCCTTTGAAGCCGCCACCGGCAAGCCCGTGGCGGTGGCAGCCTGGCAGGAGAGCGTGGCCGAGCCCTTTCGTGCTCAGGGCATCGCCACCTTCCCGAATGAAGGCGAGGCCCTGGGCGTGCTGGCCCAGGTGGCCAACCACACGGCGCTGCTGCGCAAAGAGCGCACGGTCTGGCCCACACTGCCCCAGGTGCAGTTGCCTGCAGGTGCCCGTGGCTTTTTGAACGAGGCCGACAGCCTGGCGCTGCTGGCGCGCCACGGCATTCCCACCGCGCCGCTGCGCCTGTGCCGTTCGGGCCAGGAAGCCCGCGATGCGTTTGACGTCGTTGGCGCACCAGCGGTGGTCAAGGCCTGTTCTGCCGAGGTGCCACACAAAAGCGAGCATGGTCTGGTGGCGCTGGGTGTGTCCACGCGTGAGCAGGCGGCCGACCTGTACGAGCGCTTTGACGCCAAGATGCAGTCCATGGGTGTGGCGCGCGACGGTGTGATCTTGGCAGCCACCCGCAAGGGGCGCCATGAATTCATGGTGGGTGCACGGGTCGATCCGGTTTTTGGGCCCGTGGTGGTGGTGGGCGATGGCGGCAAGAACGTCGAGGCGCTCAAGGACTGCGCGGTGCTGCTACCACCCTTCAGCACGGCGGACGTGGTGCAGGCCCTGGGCACGTTGCGCATTGCCCCACTGCTGGCCGGTGTGCGTGGAGACCCGCCACTGGATGTGCAGGCGCTGGCAGAGATCGCCGTGGCGGTGGGCCAGGTGATTGCGGGCGCGCGTGGCACCATGGCGTCGGTCGACCTGAACCCCGTCATGGTGGGTGCTGCCGGAGAGGGCGCCGTGGTGGTGGATGCCCTGGTTGAGTGCGCCGGCGTGCCCTCCAGCGGTTCGTGATTTTTGAAAGGACACATCCCATGGACTTTTCCCTGTCTTCTGAGATTCTTGAGCTGCGCGACAAGACGCGGCACTTCATTGCCGAGCAGGTCATTCCGCTCGAAAACGACGAGCGCCAGTCTTCGCATGGCCCCAGCGAGGCCCTGCGCCGCGAACTGGTGGGGCGTGCGCGCGCTGCGGGCCTGCTTACGCCCCATGCCTCCCGCGACATGGGGGGGCTGGACCTGAGCCATGTGGCCAAGGCGGTGGTGTTTGAAGAGGCTGGCTATTCGTGGCTGGGCCCCACGGCACTCAACATCCACGCGCCGGACGAGGGCAACATCCACCTGATGGAAGAGGTGGCCACGCCAGCGCAAAAAGAGCGCTGGCTGCGCCCCCAGGTGGCGGGCCATACACGCTCATGCTTTGCCATGACCGAGCCTTCGCCCGGCGCGGGGGCTGACCCCTCGATGCTGGCCACCACCGCCGTGCGCGACGGGGACCATTACGTCATCAACGGCCTCAAGTGGTTCATCACCGGCGCGGATGGGGCGGACTACGCCATCATCATGGCCCGCATGGAAGACGGCTCGGCCACCATGTTCCTGTCGGACATGGACCGCCCCGGCATCGTGCTGGACCGCAACATGGATGCCATGGACGCCTGCTTCACCGGCGGGCACGGCGTGCTGCGGTTCGACAACCTGCGCGTGCCCGCAGAGGAGGTTCTGGGCGAGATTGGCAAGGGCTTCCGATATGCGCAGGTTCGTTTGGCACCCGCGCGCCTCACGCACTGCATGCGCTGGCTGGGGCAAGCCCGCCGCGCCCACGATGCTGCGCTGGCCTATGCGCGCAAGCGCCACGCCTTTGGCAAGCCGCTGGCTGAGCATGAGGGCGTGGGCTTCATGCTGGCCGACAACGACATGGATCTGCACACCGCCCGCCTGCACATCTGGCACACCGCGTGGATGCTGGACCAGGGTGAGAAATGCAACTTCGAGTCCAGCCGCGCCAAGGTGGTGTGCTCGGAGGCCGAATGGCGCGTGGTGGATCGCAGCGTACAGATCCTCGGCGGCCAGGGCGTCACCAGCGAGTCGCCGGTGATGCGCATCTTTACCGACATGCGTGCGTTTCGCATCTACGACGGCCCGAGCGAAGTGCATCGCTGGAGCATGGCGCGCAAGCTGGTGCACCAGGCGGAGAAGGCTGAGGTGGGGGCAAGCTCGTGAGTGCTGCCATCGACCGTTTTCGCCTGGACGGGCGCCTGGTGCTCGTCACCGGGGCTTCCAGTGGCCTCGGCACCCACTTTGCGCAGTTGCTGGCGGGTGCCGGTGCCCGCGTGGCCCTGGCCGCGCGGCGCACCGACAAGCTGCAATCGGTGGTGGAAGCCATCACGCAGGCGGGTGGCGCGGCGCGGGCGTATTCACTGGACGTGACCAGCGCCGCCAGTGTGCGTGAATGCATGGATGCGCTGGCCGCCTGGGGCGTGCCCGATGTGGTGGTGAACAACGCCGGTGTCACCGTGACGCGCCCGCTGCTGGAGCACACCGAAGAAGACTTTGACCATGTGCTGGACACCAACCTGAAAGGGTGCTGGCTGGTGGCCACCGAGGCAGCGCGGCGCATGGTGGCGGCGGGAAAGGGCGGCAGCATCGTCAACGTAGCTTCCATCCTGGCCGAGCGTGTGGCGGGTGGCGTGGCGCCCTACGCGATCTCCAAGGCTGGGGTGGTGCAGGCCACCAAGGCCATGGCGCTGGAGCTGGCGCGCCACCGCATCCGCGTGAATGCGCTGCTGCCGGGCTATGTGGTGACCGATTTGAACCGCGACTTCCTCACCAGCGAATCGGGCGACAAGCTGCGCAGCCGCATCCCGAGCCGCCGCTTTGGCGAGCTGAGCGACCTGGATGGTCCCTTGCTGCTGCTGGCCTCCGACGCGGGCGCGGCCATGTCGGGCGCGACGGTGGCGGTGGATGGCGGGCATCTGTTGAGTTCGCTATGAGTGCGCTCCCCTTCTCCACTGAGCGCTTGGCCGTGTACTTGCGTGCCCAGGGTCTGGTGGGCAGCGAAGCGATGCAGGTGGTGCCCCTCTCGGGCGGGCAGTCGAACCCCACCTTCCGCGTGACTGCGGGCCAGAACGCCTACGTGCTGCGCAAGAAGCCGGCCGGTGTGCTGGCACCCTCCGCCCACGCCATTGACCGCGAATACCGCGTGATGAAAGCGTTGCAGGGCACGGATGTGCCTGTGCCGCGGATGCTGGCGTACTGCGAAGACGAGTCCATCGTCGGCACACCGTTTTATCTGATGGATTTCCTGCAGGGCCGCGTGTTCATGGACCCGGCGTTGCCGGGCATGGAGCCTGCCGAGCGCGCGGCCCTCTACCGCGAGATGGGCCGTGTGATGGCTGCGCTGCACGGCATCGACCTCGCGGCTGTGGGCCTGAGTGACTACGGCCGCACCGGACGGTATGTGGAGCGCCAGATCGACCGCTGGTCACGACAATGCCGCGCACTGTCGGTCCCGCTGGATGCGGCCATGCTGGCCCTGATGGAGTGGCTACCCGCCCATCTGCCTGAAGGTGATGAAACCACGCTGGTGCATGGCGACTACCGCATCGACAACCTGGTGTTCCACCCCACGGAGCCCCGTGTGATGGGTGTGCTGGATTGGGAGCTATCCACCCTGGGCCATCCGCTGGCCGACCTGGCCTACCACTGCATGGCCTGGAATGTGCCGCCTGCCCTGTGGCGCGGTATGGGTGGGCTGGACTTGCCCGCCCTGGGCATTCCGACCGAGGCTCAGTACCTGGCCGACTACGCCGCTGCCACGGGGCGCGAGGTGCAGGGGCACTGGTCGTTCTACATGGCCTACAACCTGTTCCGCATGGCGGCCATTCTGTACGGGATTGCACAGCGCGCGGCGGATGGCAGTGCTGCGTCGGCCGATGCGGAGGAGACCGGTCGCAAGGCTGGCCCGCTGGCACGCCTGGGTTGGGAGTGGGCGCAGCGCCACGCGGCGGCATAGCCCGTACCCAATCCAAAGCCCCGCAAGTCCAGTGGACTTGCGGGGCTTTGTAACGTTTGCAGCGCTGCGCTGCTTGATCCCTATCCCGCAGCGCGGGCCTGCGTCGCCGATGGCAACAACCGCCGCTGCTGCAACTGGCCAAACCATTTGCGAAACATGTCCTCGGTGTCCATGCAGGCTGCAAAGCCAGCCTGGCGGATCTTCACCGAGCTCATGATCACCGGAGGCAGAGGCCCCGCTTTACCATGGTTCATCTGAAAGTCGGCATACGTGGCGCCCTGGCCGATGAAGGCGGCCAGCTCGCGCGGGGCGGCCAACTGGTATTTGTCCACCAGCCGTTCCCACGCGGGCTGCTGGTCGGCCAGTGCGGTGGCCAGCGACTGCGGCTCGGGTTCGCCCACCGGCATGCCCAGCGCGTCGGCAACCACGGGCCAGACGTTCTGCCAGACGAACACGTCGCCGTTTTCCAGGTTGAAGGTTTCGTTGCGCGCGTTGGGCGACTCGGCAGCCCAGGCGCAGGCCTGGGCAATCAGGTCGGCATCCACGGCCTGGTTCACGCGTGGGGGGCCTCCGGGGTAGGCCAGGGGCAGGCCCTGCTCGTGGCGCAGCCAGGCATAGACGCCGATGGCCGGGATCGGGTTCATGTGGCTGCCCATGGCGTCGCCGAACACAATGCGCGGACGCATGATGGTGAAGTGCCATGCGCCGCTGCGGGCCTGGCGTTCACGCAGGAAGTCCTCCTGAAGCCAGTAAAAGTTTTCATGGTCATCGCGCGGCCAGCGCTCGCGTGCGGGCACGGCAATCTGCGGGTGGATATGCACGCCATAGGCCTTGCCGCCCTGCATGATGGTGACGTGGCGCAGCGCACCGCCCGGGCGGTCCAGCGGCTCGACCACGTTGCGCAGCATCTGCAGGTTGATGCGCATCTGCTCCTGGTCGCGCCAGCCGCCCACCAGCCCGCCCGGCTGCTCGTACACGGCGGCGTAAACCACATGGGTGATGTCGTCACGCCCTGCCAGCGCGGCACGGCAGGCTGCCTCGTCCTGCAGGTCCAGCTGCAGGCTGCCGACGCCTGGGGGCAGGGTGATGGGGCGGCGTGCAACGCCCATCGCGTTCCAGCCGGGGAGGCTGGCGAAATGGTGCAGGCACGCTTGGCCCACCACACCCGTAGCGCCCACGATGAGTACCGTCTGCCGAGAGGTCGTCATGGTGGGGGCGTCTTTACTTCTTGACCATGTAGCACTTGGACTGCGACAGCGGCAGGAAGGCCTTGTCGCCAGGCACCGTGGCCACGAGCTTGTAGTAGTCCCACGGGTACTTCGATTCGGCCTGTTGCTTGACTTCGAAGAGGTACATGTCGTGCACCATGCGGCCATCTTCGCGGATGCGGCCGTTCTTGGCGAAGAAGTCGTTGATGGGCATGGCTTTCATTTGCGCCATCACTGCGGCGGTGTCATCGGTCTTGGCAGCCTGCACGGCCTTGAGGTAGTGCATGGTCGATGAGTAGGCGCCTGCCTGGCTCATGTTGGGCATCTTCTTCATCTTCTCGAAGTAGCGTTTGGACCAGGTGCGGGTTTCCTCGTTCATGTCCCAGTAGAAGGCCTCGGTCAGCATCAGCCCGCCCGCCGTGCGCAGGCCGATGGCGTGGATGTCGTTGATGTACATGAGCAGGCCGGCCAGCGTCTGCTTGGTCTTGCCCTGCGTGAGGCCAAACTCTCGCGCCGCCTTGATGGTGTTGACGGTGTCTGCGCCCGCATTGGCCAGGCCCACCACCTGGGCTTTGCTGTTCTGGGCACTGAGCAGGAAAGAGGCAAAGTCGGTGGCTGCCATCGGGTGCTTGGCGGCGCCCAGCACTTTCCCGCCCTGGGCGTTCACCACGGTGCTGGCCTGTCCCTGCAGGCTGTGGCCGAAGGCGTAGTCGGCGGTGATGAAGTACCAGTCCTTGCCACCGCGCTGGGTGATGGCGCTGGCCGTCACGTTGGCCAGCGCGTAGGTGTCGTACACGTAATGCACGGTGCTGGGCATGCACAGGTCGTTGGTAAGCCGGTCGGTGCCCGGGCCGTTGAAGATGATGACCTTCTGCTTTTGCTTGGCCACTTCCAGCACGGCCAGGGCGGGCGCGGAAACCGCCACGTCCAGGATGGCGTCGAGCTTGCCGGTGTCAAACCAGTCGCGTGCCTTGCTGGAGGCGATGTCGGCCTTGTTCTGGTGATCTCCCACCAGCAGTTCGATCTTCTTGCCCAAGACCTGGCCGCCGAAATCATCGATCGCCATCTGGATGGCCGCGGCACTGCCCGGGCCGGTGATGTCGGCAAACGGGCCGTTCAGGTCGGTGAGGATGCCCAGGCGAACAACGTCGTCAGAGATGCGCACCTCTTGTGCGCTCGCTCCCGTGGCTGCGGCCAGCAGGGCCACGCTGGCGCACAGGGTCTGGCAAGCGCGGTGCAGGCGGGTGGGGGCGGATGGGGTGGGGCGTTGCATGCGTATCTCCTGGTGTAGTGGTTGTCAGATCGTGGCAATCGGGGTGACGGGGGAGCCCACCGCGCCGGGCAAGCGCAGCGGTGGGGCGGTGAGCAGGAACCGGGTGCGGCCCAACGCGTGCAGCTGGTCGGCCAGCTCCTTCAGGTACCACAGCTCTCCCAGGGGCAGCCCCAGCTTGAAGAGGCAGTGCTCGTGCAAGGGCAGCAAGGGGTAGGCAGAGCCGTTGGTGGGGGTGTTGCGCCGGGGGTGGCGTTCCACGGCATAGTTGTCGGCGATCAGTGCGGTGATGCCGCTGTCGGTGATCCATTGCAGCAACTTCGGGTCGCTGCCGTCGAGCGCCGTGCAGCTGTGGTGCAGGCGGTACTCGTCGGGCTGGCGCTGCATGGACAGCACCAGTTCTGCAAAGCCCGTGCGCAGCAGCAGCATGTCGCCTGGCTCCACCGTGGCGCCGCTGTGCTCCATGGCGCGCATCAGCTCGTCGTAGCCAATGTCGCGCATGTCCATGCCGTACACGCGCTCCAGGTCCACCAGCACGCCGCGGCCCTGCATGCCTTTGACGGCAAGGTTGTCCACCCCCAGTGCGCGGGCCACGCTCTCATCGGGTGCGCGGCCTGCGCAGCACACGGGCTGGTACCGTGCCGGTGCGCCTTGTTCATCCACGCCGGGTATTCCATGGTCCTGCGGGCCCAGCACATGTTCATGGCCCCGGTACCCGTTGTAGTACACGGTGCGCAATTGCCCGTCGCCCTCGGCGTCGAACAGGGCGCCCACATGGGCCAGGGAATCCCACTGCGTGGAGTACTGCAGCGACAGCAGCACCTGGTCGTCGCTCACCACATCGGTGGCGCCGGGGTAGACATGGCCCAGCGGGTAGTTGACGTAGGGAATGCCATCGCGCCGCGTGGGGCGCAGTTGCGGGGGCAGACGCCGCGGGTTCAGCACATTGCCGCCGGGGTAGTCCAGGGGCAGCGAGAGGCAGTAGCTCAGCCCCTCGCGCACCTCCAGCGCACCTTTGCGCACCTGCTCCGGGCCGATGAGGTTGGCGCGCCCCAACTGGTCGTCAGGCCCGAAATCACCCCAGTTGGAGCCCTCAGGGCGTCGTCTCCATCGCATAGTCCGTGTCTCCAGTGCCGCTGATGTACGCGGCTTGGATGCAATGGTGTTGTCGGGCTGCCGCGCGCGTCAAACGCGAATGCGAAAGTTTTGCTGAGTGAAATCAGTTTCGGGGAAAACCCTTTGCTGTTCCCAATGTGGTTGCAATGCGGTGTTTCAGGCAGCAAAACCCTGCAGCAATATACGCCGGGCAGGCGCTAGGACTGCGCAGCATCTCGCCAGCGGTTGGAGTGACCAGGAGCCTGTCGGACTTGGAAATCGTCGGCTGCAAATCGGCCGCAGCGGTCCATTTTTGGCTTTGCCGCTATTCGAGAACACCGTCTTTTTGCCCCATAGCTGGGCTATGGGGCTGCGAATCCGGCAAAAACTGCCCTCGCTGGGGCCGCTTTTCGCTCATCGACGCTCCAAGTCCGACAGTCTCCAAGTCCGACAGGCTCCTAGGCCGACAGTACCTTGGCAAAGGCGGGCGCGTCCACGTTGCCGCCGGTCAATGCCAGACCCACGTGCTGGCCCCGCAACCGGCCATGCTCCTGCAGTGCGGCCGCCAGCGCCGCGGCGCCCGCACCCTCGGCCACGTTGTGCGTGTCGGCAAACAGGGCGCGCATGGCGGCGGCCACCTCGGCGTCGCTTACCTGCACGATGTGGTCAATGTGCGGGGCCATCACGGCCAGGGCCTCGGCATCGGCCACGCGGCAGGCCATGCCGTCGGCCAGTTGCGTGGTGACGGGCGCCTCGACCACGCGGCCTGCGGCCAGCGAGTCGGCGTAGGTGGTGGCGTGGCTGCTTACCACGCCGACCACCCGCACGGGGTGCTGCAGGGCCAGCTTGGCCGCGATGGCCGAGCATGCGCCTGAGCCCTGGCCGATGGGTACGTACACCACATCCAGCTGCGGTACGGCGCGCAAAAATTCCCACCAGTAGGTGCTCACGCCGCGCAGCAGGTCGGGGTGGAAGCTGGGCACCATGTGCGCGCCCCGTTGCTGCGCCAGGTGCATGGCGTGCTCGCGGGCTTCCTGGAAGTCTTCGCCATGCTCGATGAGCGTGACGCCCAGCGCGCGCATGGCAGTGTTCTTCTCGACCGAGTTGCCGCGCGGCACGACGATGGTGCAGGCCACGCCGTGGCGCCGCGCGGCCCAGCCCATGCTCTGGCCGTGGTTGCCGCGCGTGGCGCTGATCACCTCATGCGGCAGTGCGTCGCGTTGAGCCAGCTGGTCAAAGTAAGTGAGGCCCCCACGTATCTTGAATGCGCCCACGGGCGTGTGGTTCTCGTGCTTGAGCCAGCAGTCGGTGCCCAGGCGCTGGCTGAGCAGTGCCCAGCGGTACTGGGGTGTGGGGGCGAAGTCGCGGTACACGACTTCTGCCGCGGCCTCGATGTCGGCCAGGGTGGGCAGTCCTGCCCGGTATGCGGCGGCGCTCACAGGAGCACCTGGCCGGTCATGCAGGTCACACTGCTGCCGCCGATCCAGAGGGTGTCGCCGTCCTGTTCCACATGCACGCGCCCCGCACGGCCCAGGCAGGTGCCCTGGGCGGCCACGTACCGCGCGGGGGCCAGGCCCGCACCGATGAGCCATTGCGCCAGCGCTGCGTTCAGGCTGCCGGTCACCGGGTCTTCGGCCAGGCCGTTGTTGCCGGGGAAAAAGGCGCGCACCTCAAAGGCGATGCCGTCCGCATCGGTCGAGTCCACCACGCCCACCTTGCCGCGCGGGCCGACGACGCCCACGTCCAGCTTGGACAGGATGCTGGCATCGGGCCTGAGCGCCAGCACCTGCTCGGCCGAGCGCAGCATAACGCCGCGCCAGTTCGGGCCGTTGTCGCACCAGGCATGGTGCAGGATGTCGCTGCGCGCCACCCCCAGGCCGCGTGCGATCAGGGCCACGTCGTCTTCGGCCAGCGGGCCGCTCTTGATCAGCGGCGGCGCGGCAAAGGCCAGGCGCTCGCCATCCTGCCGCAGCGTCACCAGGCCCACGCCGCACTCCTGCACCACCCGGCCCGCCACCTGTGGCCGGCCCCCGGCCTGCAGCCATGCGTGGCAGGTACCCAGCGTGGGATGGCCGGCAAACGGCAGCTCGCGCCCCGGGCAGAAGATGCGAACGCGGTAGTCCGCGCCAGCAGCGCGGCCCTCGGGCGTGGGCGGCAGCACAAAGGTGGCTTCGGACAGGTTGGTCCAGTTGGTGAAGTGCTGCATGGTCTCGGTCGACAGGCCGGTGCCGTCCAGCACCACGGCCAGGGGGTTGCCGCGGTAGGCGGTGGCGGTGAATACGTCAACTTGCTTGAAGGGGCGCTGGTGCATGGCAGTGGTTCCGGAAGTGGCGTGGTCAAGAAAAGGGCTGCAGTCGCGCACGCCGGGGGCGCGCCGGTGGTGTCACCGGCGCGTTCAGCGCGCCATTGGCAGAAAGAAGGGGTTGGCTCAGCCGCTGGGCCGGGCTTGTAGAGTCGCGTGCGTCACAGCAGGGCCGTTCCCTCGATGCAGGTGACGGCATGGCCGCCCACCCAGACCTGCCCGGTATCGTCCTGGCGAATCTGCACGCGGCCGGCACGGCCCAGGCACTCGCCCTGGGCCACGAGGTAGCTGCGCGGGGCCAGGCCGTCGGCAATGAGCCATTCAGCCAGGCTGGCGTTCAGGCTGCCCGTTACCGGGTCTTCGGGGTTACCCATGGGGGCGGCAAAGGCGCGCACCACCACACCGGGCCGGCTGGTGTCGGCCGCTTCGGGGCCCACATGCACCACGCCCACGTCCTGGCCCAGGTCCTTGATGCGGGCGTGGTCGGGGCGCAGGTTGAGCACGGTGTCGGCGCTGTCGAGCAGCAGGCCCAGCCAGCGCGGGCCGTTGTCCAGCAACTGCGCGCCCAGAATCTGCGCAGGACGCAGGCCCAGCGCGCTGGCAATCAGCGGCACCAGCGCCGGGCTGGGCGCACTGCGCTGCAGCGCGGGCGCGGCAAAGGCCAGGGTGCCCTGGGCGTGCTGCACCCGCACCAGGCCCAGGGCGCATTCCTGCACCACCATGCCCGGCTCGCGCGGGTTGTGCCCGGCCTGCAGCCAGGCGTGGCAGGTGCCCAGCGTGGGGTGGCCGGCAAAGGGCAGTTCGCCGTTCGGACTGAAGATGCGCACGCGGTAGTCGGCACCGGCCGCATGGCCCGCCGGCGTGGGCGGCATCAGGAAGGTCGTTTCCGACAGGTTGGTCCACGCGGCAAAGCGGCGCATGTCATCGTCGCCCAGGCCCTGGGCGTCCAGCACCACGGCCACCGGGTTGCCGTAGCCGGGGCGGTCGGTGAAAACGTCAATCTGCTTGAAGGCGCGTGGATGCATGGCAGCGAGGCGTCAGTTCATGAAAGAGGCTGGTCCAGCAGGCCCCGCGCGCCGGGGCGGCTGCTCACGGTGTTGTACCACTGCTCCAGGTGCGGGTGTGCGCCACGGGCGTGCGGAAGGCCCCACCAGCGGTGGATTTCGCAGCCTACCGGGATGTCGGCCATGGTGAAGCGATCGCCCGCCACGAAGGGCTGGCGCGCCAGGTGCGCATCGAGCAGGGCCAGCAGGGGTTCGGTGGCGGCGACCGATGCGGCGATCAGCGCATCATTGCGCTGGGCAGCGGGTGTGCGGATCCATTGCACGAAGGCATCGCGCCCGGCGGGGTTCAGCGTGGTCTGCTGCCAGTCCATCCACTGCTCGGCCGCAAAGCGCTCGGGCAGTGCTTCGGGGTACAGGTCGCCCATGGAATGCTGCGCGCACAGGTAGCGCACGATGGGGTTCGATTCCCACAGCACCACGCCAGTCTCGTCGTCCTCGATCAGCGGCACCAGCCCGTTGGGGTTGCGCTGCAGGTAGGCCGACTCGCGCACGATGCCGAACTGGCCGCCCGCATCGGTGCGCTGCAGCGTGATGCCCAGCTCCTGCGCCGCCCAAACGACCTTGCGCACGTTGATGGACGACAGGCGCCCCCAGAGTCTCAGCATGGCCGATCAGCCCCGGCTCTCGCGAATCGCTGCAGCCAGGGCTGCGATGCCCGTCGCGATCTGCTCGGCCGTGGACGTGACGAACGACAGCCGCAGCGTGCGCGGATCGGCGTTGTCGGCGTAGAAGGCCGCGCCAGGCACAAAGGCCACATTGCGCTCCACCGCCTTGGGCAGCAGGTCGATGGCGCTCATGCCTTCGGGCAGGCGCACCCACAGGAACATGCCACCGTCGGGGCGGTTCCAGTGCACCCCCAGGCCCTGCATTTCCGTGTCGAGCGCGGTCAGCATGGCTTCGCACTGCGCCTTGTACAGCGCGCGGATGGTGGGTACGTGGCGGTCCAGGAAGTTGCCCTTCATCACCTCGGCCACCAGGCGCTGGTTGTAGCCGGGCGTGTGCAGGTCGGCCGCCTGCTTGGCCTGCAGCAGCTTGGAATACACGGCCTTGGGCGCCACGATATAGCCCAGGCGCAGCCCCGGTGCCAGCACCTTGGAGAACGAGCCCATGTAGATGCAGCCGTCCGGGTTGCGGGCCGTGAGCGGCGCGGGCGGGGGCGCGTCAAACCACAGGTCGCCGTAGGGGTTGTCTTCCACCAGCGGCAGGTTCAACTCGGCTGCAGCGGCCACCAGCTCGGCACGGCGCGCTTCGCTCATGGTGCGGCCCGTGGGGTTCTGGAAGTTGGGCAGCACGTACAGAAAACGGGCCTTGTCGGCGCCCGTGCCCACCTTGGCACGCAGGTCATCCACCAGCAGGCCTTCGTCATCGCTGGCCACGGCCACCACGTTGGGCTCCATGGGGGTGAAGGCCTGCAGCGCGCCCAGGTACGTGGGCGTTTCCACCAGCACGCGGCTGCCTTCGTCGATCAGCACCTTGGCGATCAGATCCAGCGCCTGCTGCGAGCCGGTGGTGATGAGGATCTGCTCGGGGTCCACGTTCCAGGGCAGGAAGTCGGCAATGGCCTGGCGCAGCGGGGCGTAGCCCTCACTGGCGGCGTACTGCAGGGCGGCGGGGCCGTCGTTGGCCAGCACGGCGGCAGAGGCTTCGGCAAAGGCCGACACGGGGAAGGTCTTGGGCGAGGGCAGGCCACCGGCCAGGCTGATGATGCCGGGCTTCTCGGTGACCTTGAGGATCTCGCGGATGACCGAGGGGTTCATGCGCGCGGCGCGGCGCGCCAGGGTCCATGTGTTTTCAGTGGTGCCGGTCTGTGGCAGGTCGTTCAGTTTCACTCTCGTTCTCCTCCGGGCGGGCCCCAAAAGACCACCCACGTTGCAAAGTCGTCAGAAAAATTCTCGAAGCGGTGCACCTGCCCCGCCGGCACAAAGAATGCGTCGCCGGCTTCGAACCGATGGCGATCGTCGCCCTGCACGAATTCGCCCTGCCCGCTGTGGATGAAATACAGCTCATCCTGCGTGTGCGGCTGCTGCGGATCGTGGCCGCGCGGGGCGTACAGCTCGGTGAGCATGCTGCCGTAGCGCAGGACTGGCACAAACCGCTCCCCGGCCGGGCCGGGGAGCTGCTGCAGGGCGTGTTCTACGGAGTATTTCACAGGGGCCTCGTTGGCAGGTTGGTGGTCGGATGTGCTGCGATCAGGTTCACTCAGTCCACGATGAACAGCGTGGCACCCTGGGGTGCCGTGGAGCGATGGGGCTCGGCGTTGTCGGCCACCTGGTAGCTCATGCCGGGTGTCAGCGTGAACGTGCGGCCGTCGGCCAGCTCGGTGTGCAGCTCGCCGCTGAGGCACAGCAGCACATGACCCTTGATGCACCAGTGGTCCGACACATAGCCCGGCGTGTACTCCACCATGCGCACGCGGATGTCGCCCCACTGCTGCGTGCGCCAGAAGGCCTGACCCGCCTGGGCGCTTTTTTCCTCGCGCGGCACAGCCGCCCAGTCGGTGGTCGCAAAGGGGATGTGGCTCATCTTCATGCGGGTCGTCCTGCGGGGCCCACGGGCATCTTCTTGCCCGCATACACGGTGGCCATCACCGCCAGGGCAAACAGCAGCGTGGTCATATCGAGCCGCTCGCCAGCCAGCGGCACGGCAAACAGCAGGCTCAAAAATGGCTGGATCAGCTGGATCTGGCTCACCCGCACGGCGCCCAGCGCCAGGGCGCGGTACCAGGCAAAAAAGCCGATCCACATGGAGAACAGCGACACATAAACAAATCCCATCCAGCTGCTGGCCGTGATGGCCCCGGGCTGTGTGGGCGCAAACCACCATGCCACCGGCAGCGTGAGCGGCAGGCAGCACACCAGCACCCAGCAGATCACCTGCTCGGCCCCCAGCCGCGGTGTGAGGCGCGCACCGCCGATGTAGCCCAGCGCGCCGGTGGTCATGGCGATCAGCAAATAGATGTTGGCCGCGCCCAGGTAGATGCCGCCCGCGCGCCACACCATGAAGGCCAGCACCAGCCCGCTGCCCACCACGGCGCACGCCCAGAAACCGTTGGAGGGCCGCTGGCGGAACCACAGCGCCCCCAGCACGGCGGTGGACAGCGGCAGCAGCGCGGTGACCACGGCGCCATGCGTGCTGGGCACATGCCGCAGCGCCAGCGCCAGAAACAGCGGAAACCCGACGATCACGCCAAAGGCGGTGATGGCCAGCAGCGGCCACTCGGCCCGCACGGGCACGTTCAGCCGGCCCTGGCGGTGCTGCCACAGCAAGTAACCCACCGACAGCAGCCCGGCTACGGCGGCGCGGCCGAAGGTAACGAACCACGGCGAGAGCTGGGGCAGGTCGACCGTGCCTACAGCCAGCCGTGTCATGGGCAGCGTGGCGGCAAACAGCGTGATGCCCACCAAGCCCCACAGCAGCGCTTCGCGTTCCTGCGCGGCGTTCATAGCGTCACCATCCAGCTGGCCGTGACCACCAGCACCCCGGCCAGCGCGCGGTTGAACCACAGCAGCCGCTGCCCCTGGGCCAGCCACTGGCGCAGCAGCGAGCCCACCAGGGCATACACAAAATTGCTGGAGAAGGCGAAAGCCACCATCACCGCGCACACGATGGCCAGGCGCTCACCCGGGTTGGATGCGGGCTGCCCGGCGGCGTTGACTACCCAGCCCGCGCTGAGCGTGAGCGCCAGCATCCAGGCCTTGATGTTCACGAACTGCAGGCCCACGCCCTGCCAGAAGGTCACCTGCAGGCGGCTCGCGTCCACCTGCGCCAGCTGCCCGGCGCGGGCCAGCTTGAACGCCAGCCACAGCATGTAGCCCACGCCCGTCAGCGTCACGGCCCAGCGCAATGCCGGCACGGTGGTGATGATGGCGCCCAGGCCCAGGCCGCACGCCAGCATGAGCAGCGTCCAGCCCGTGGGCACAGCCAGGCAAAAGCGCAGCGCGCGGCGCAGGCCCAGGTTGGCGGCCAGTGCGGTCGATAGCGTGGTGTTGGGCCCCGGCGAAAAGCTCATGGCGGTGCAAAACAGCAGCAGGGCAGTGAGTTCGGCAGCGCTCATGGGCGGAGGGGAGATGCAGGCTCTTGTGGGTGAAGAGCCTTCAATGTAATCTTGCGAATCAGTACACCACCAGTACAGACAGTCAACGCAGTTGCGGAACTGTATTGACCGGCAGGACAGTACACGAACGCTCTCTCAGGGATAACCCCATGCTGATGAAATCGTCCACCCAGTCGCTCACCGAGCAGTTGTCGGCGCGCTTTGCAGAGCGCATCCGCAACCGCCTGCTGGCCCCCGGCGCGCGCCTGCCGTCGGTGCGCCAGTGTGCCGAGCAAAACGGCGTGAGCCCGTCCACCGTGGTGGCGGCCTACGACCAGCTGCTGGCCCAGGGCCTGGTGGAGGCGCGCAAGAACCGCGGCTTTTTCGTGCGCGAAAGCACCCCCGCGGCCGATCACCGCGCCGGGCCCGATGGCCTGCCAGCCGACCTGGCCACCGAAAGCGCCGCCGCCAACTGGAGCACGGCGCACTGGTTTGCCGCCCGCGCGGCCGGCCGTGCCGGGCCGGGCGTGTCGCCCGTCAACGCCACGGCGCTGATCCGCGGCATGTTCCACAAGATCAGCGACAAGCCGCAACCCGGCATGGGCGTGTTCCCGCCCGACTGGCTGGAATCCACCTTCATGCCCGCAGCGGTGCGCAAGGTGTGCAGCTCGCGCAACCTGCAGGAGTTTTCGCTGCAGTACGGCGAGCCGCTGGGCGATGCGGGCCTGCGCCGCCTGCTGGCCAAGAAGCTGGCCACGCTGAACGTGCACACCGTGCCCGAGCACATCATCACCACCGTGGGCGCCACGCACGCGCTCGACATCGTCAGCCGCACGCTGCTGCGCCCGGGCGATCCGGTGATGGTGGAGGAGCCCGGCTGGGCGGTGGAGTTTGCGCGGCTGGCCGCCATGGGCATGCACATCCTGCCCGTGCCGCGCCGCGCCGACGGCCCCGACCTGGAGGTGATGGCGCGCTACTGCGAGGTGCACAAGCCCAAGCTCTACGTCAGCGTGAGCGTGTTCCACAACCCCACGGGGTACTGCCTGTCGCCCGGCAGCGCGCATCGCATCCTGCAGCTGGCCAACCAGCACGACTTCCATGTGGTCGAGGACGACACCTACAGCCATATTGCGCCCGAGCACGCCACGCGGCTCACGGCCCTCGACGGGCTGCAGCGCACCATCTACGTCAGCGGCTTTGCCAAGATCCTCGCGCCCAACTGGCGCATCGGCTACCTGGCGGCGCCAGCCGCGCTGGTGGAGCCGCTGCTCGACACCAAGCTGCTGGCCACGCTGACCACCCCCGCACTGCTGGAAAAGGCCCTGGCCCTGTGCATCGAGCAGGGCCAGCTGCGCCGCCATGCCGAGCGCATCCGCACCCGGCTCGATGCCGCACGCTCGCGCAGCGTCAAGCTCGCGCTGCAGGCAGGCTGCACGTTTGCGGCCGAGCCCGTGGGCCTGTTTGGCTGGGTGGACACCGGCGTGGACACCGATGCGCTGGCCCAGCGCATGCTGGACGAGGGCTACCTGATGGCGCCCGGCGCCCTGTTCCATGCCGAGCGCAAGCCCAGCACGCTCATGCGCATCAACTTCGCCACCACGCAGGAGGCGGCCTTCTGGAAGACCTACCAGCGGGTGGTGGCTGCGATGCGGTAGGCGCCACGCGCAAGCCCGGTGCCCAGCCGAAGGCCCGGCGCTGCGCGCGCCGGCTGAGCGGGGTCTGCGGGCGGTTTCACCCCCGTTTTTGGAGTATTTTTGGCCCCTCGGGCAAGACCCATAAGCTTTTATAGCTATACAAATAATAGCATCAAGGCCCGTGCAGGTTCTGCTGTCTTGCCAACCTGCGCCCCTTAGTGCGCCACCGTAAAGCGCTGCTGCACATGCCGCGGCGCCTCCAGCTCGTCCACGATGGCCACCGCGAGGTCGGTCACGCTGATCCGGCCGGGCTGGTCGCCGTTCATCAGCGGTGCCTCGGTGCCCAGGCGGTAGCTGCCTGTGCGCTCGCCCGGCTCCAGCAGGATGGGCGGCGACAGGAAGGTCCACTGCAGCGATGCCTCCTGCCGCAGCAGGTTCAGCGCCTGGCGTGCTGCAAGCGCTCCGGCCTTCCATTCGGCCGGAAACTGGGGCGTGTCGACCAGCTGCACGCCCGGCGCCACATACAGGCTGCCTGCGCCGCCCACCACCAGCAGGCGCGCTACGCCGCCAGCCCGGGTGCCTTCGGTGATGGCCCGGCTCCCGCGCAGGAACTCGTCGTGCAGGTCGGGGTGCGTCCAGCCGGGGTTGTAGGCGCTGGCCACGGCGTCCACGCCGCGCACGGCTTGCGCCACCTGGGCGGCGTCCGTCACGTCGGCCTGCACCACGGTCAGGCCCTCGCGTGGCGCGATCTTTCCGGGGTTGCGGGCCAGCGCCGTCACGCGGTGGCCGCGCTGCAGCAGTTCGTTGAGCAGTGCGCTGCCGACAAATCCGGTGGCGCCGATGAGTGCGATGTGCATGGGGTTTCCTGTGGTGTGAAGTGGCGATGGAGCAAGGTTATTGCGTGCGTGCAGATTGCGGTAGTGGGCACAAATGGCTTTATCTTTGAAGCCATGCTTCACAATGGCGCGGATGTGCACGGATGTGCACGGATGTGCACGGATGTGCGCGGCTGTCTGCGGCGCACCCTGACCAGGCTGGAGGAATGCCATGGACGATTTGCGGCGGATGGCCGTGTTTGCCGGTGTGGTGCAGCACGGGTCGATGACAGGCGCGGCCCGCGCGCTGGGCATGAGCCCCTCGGCTGTGAGCCAGCAAGTGCGGCTGCTGGAGCGCGATGGCGGCGTCACGCTGCTGCACCGCTCCACCCGCAAGCTGGCGCTCACCGAGGCAGGCGAGCGCTACCACGCCCAATGCGCCGCCATGTGTGCGGCGGCCGATCAGGCGCGTGCCGAGCTGGCGGCATCGCGGGATGCACCCAGTGGCGAATTGCGGCTGTCAGCCCCCGTGGGTTTTGCCCGCCATGTGGCTCCCGCGCTGGGCCCGCTGCTGGCCGAACACCCGGCCCTGCGCCTGCGCCTGCTGGTGGACGATGCGCCCATTGACCTCATCAGCGCCCGCGTGGACTTGGCCGTGCGCTTTGGTCGCCTGGCCGACTCCAACTGGGCCGCACGCCGCCTGGGCGCGCTGCAGTGGTGGCTGTGCGCATCACCGGGCTGGATGGCCCAGCACGGTGTGCCTGAGACACCCGATGCCCTGCTGGCCCACACCTGGCTGGGTTTTGCCCGAGCCGGCGGCGGGCTGCTGCTGGAGCTGCACGGTGCCCACGGCGCCACCCGCAGCCTGCGCGTGGAGCCGCGCATTGCCAGCAACAACCAGCTGTCGATCCAGCAGATGTGCGAGGCCGGCCTGGGCCTGGCGCTGATGGGCAGCGTGGATGTGCAGGACGCCCTGGCGCAGGGCCGGCTGGTGCGGCTGCTGCCCCAGTGGTCGTTCGGCACGCTGGATATCTGGGCCGTGACGCCCCAGCGCGATGCGCAGCCGGCCAAGGTGCGGCAGGCCATTGCCGCGCTGCACGGCTATCTGGTCACGCAGCCGGGGGTGATGGAGTAACCGGCCCGCGGGCGCGGGCGCAGGGGCAGGGCTGTGTTCAGCGCCTGGGGGGGGCGGCGGGGCGCTCCACCACCAGATCGCTCAGCACGCGCAGCAGGGCGCGGTTGACTTCTTCCAGGTCCATCTCGTGCGTTTCGCACAGCTGCCGGATGGCGCTGGCGTCGTTGGTTTCCAGTGCAAAGGCCATTTGCAGGCCTTCGGCATACGGCCCCGTGCCAAGCACCGTGGCATCGTAGATGCGCTCGGACAAGGGCAGCCGTTTGAGGATGACCCCCAGCGGCTCGCCCAGCAGCTCATCGAGCCGCGCAACCAGGCCGCAAAAGTAGATCTCGCGGCGCAGGTCGTTCTCGATCCCGGCGTTGAGCAGGTGCGTCATCAGCGTCGCGCGGATCACCATGGTCTCGCGCACAGGCTGCATGTCGGGCTCGAAGCTCGCGTGCGGGTACTGGTCCGACAGCCACCGCTTGATGGAGCCGTAGCCCATCATCACCAGCCCGCGGCGCAGTGAATCGATGCCTGTGCGCAGTCCCAGCGACGCCGAGTTGGTATAGACCATGAAGCGGTAGGCCAGCAGCGGATCCTGGCCCAGCAGGTCTTCAAACGATTCCAGCGACTGCTCGGCGTCGATGGCCTTCATCAGCCGGTGGATGACGGCCTGCGAGGGTTGCTGCGGGTGGTGCCGCAGGCTGTGCAGCACGTCTTCCGCGGGCCAGCCGGCCAGGGCCAGGGCGTTGTGCTGGTCCAGGCAGTGATGCATCAGCGCACGGCTGGCGATGCCTTCGTACATCTGCCCGGCCAGCACGGGGCTGGCGGGGCCGCGTGTGCCGGGTTTGGCCTGCGCAGCTTTCAGCGCCACCACGGCGTCTTCGGGGCCCAGACTCAGCAGGCTGTTGTCAAAGCAGCGGGCGATCTCCGGCTCGGGCAGGCGGCCGATCTCGCCGCGCCACACGAGCTTGAGGCCACGCTGGTGCGCTGCGGCCACGCGTGCGCGAATGGCCGAGTCCGCCAGCCACTCGCCCTGCACCTCGATCCAGGGCGAGCCGCGTGGCGCGTGCTCCAGCAGCTCACACAGCAGTTGCCGCGTCTGCGCCGAGATCAGCAGCGGGGGCGAGCTCGCCGTCCAAAGCTCCTGCAGCGTGCGCAGCAGGTGCGTGGCATCCACCACGGCCGAGGTCTCGTTGTGTGCGTACAGCTGGATGGCCGCGAGCTTGCGGGCGCGGTTCCACAGGGGGCGATAGCCCAGGATCAGGCTGCCAAGGACGGATTGGACCATGTGCTCTCAGGCTTGTAGCGGGGCCCTGTGCAGATGGGCCTCCGAGAGCAGATGCTAGCCGATGAAATTGAACAGCGACAGCTTCTGAACCATTGAATACGACTTGAGCGCCGCTTCGTAGCCCACCTGCTGGTTCTGGAAGTCGGAGATGCCCTTGATCATGTCCAGATCCTCTGCGCGCGAGCGGTCGGCTTCGAGCTGGATGGAGCGCTTGCTCTGGTCGCCCGTGATGCGGTCCGCGCGGTTGAGCAGCTCGCCCGCAAAGCTGCGGATGTTGCCCATGCGCTCGAGGCCCTTGTCCACGTTGGCCAGCGCCTGCCCGGCCGCCTGGCTGGCCAGGCTCGAATTGGGGGCCGCGCGCAGTTCGTTCACGGCCTTGTCGATCACGCTGAACAGGCTGGCGTTGGGCGCAATGCCGATGGTGTCGCCATCGGCGGGCGACAGCGTGATGGTGCCGTCCACCGCCTTGGTGGGCGTGGCCGTGATCTTGAACGCCATGCCGGGCACACCGTTGATGCTGAATTCGTTCTTCTCGCCGATCTTGATGGGCGTGAGTGTCTGCGCAGCGGGCGGCACGAAGGCCGGGTCGGTGCTGGTGATGTTGTACGTGGCCGACAGCGTGTTGGTGGCCGGGTTCAGCGTGACGTTCGAGAAGCTCACGCTGTAACTGTAGGCCTGGCCGGTGGCGGGGTCTTCGTTGAAGACAAAGCCCGGTGTGACGGTGATGGGCGATGTGGTCAGCGCGCGGTTGGGCTGCGCGCCGGCGGGCACCGAGGCCGTGGTGGCGCCGGGCGCGATCACGGTGCCGGTGCCCTGGGTGATGGCGGCATGAAAGCTGCCATCGCGCGTGGCATCAAACATGAAGGCGGCGTCGCCATCGAGCGTGTTGGGGATCGCCACGCCGTTGCTGGCCGCCTGGCCGGGCTGGCCGGCAAACAGGTAGTCGGGCGTGCTGCCCAGCGGCCCCAGAAACGGCGACTGCGCACTGCCCAGCGCGCCCAGCAGGGGTAGGCCGTTGGTGTCGGTGCGGTTGGCCACGGCGGTGAGCTGGTCGCGCAGGCTTTGCAGCTGGTTGGAAATGGTGGCACGCTCGCTGCTGCTCAGGGCCGCGTTGCCTGCGCTCACCAGCAGCTGGCGCGCCTCCTGCACCAGGCCTACCGCGTCGCCCAGCGACGATTCGGCCTGCGCGATGGCGTTGCGCTGGGTTTCCAGCGCGCGCTGCTCGGTCTGTATGCGCGCCAGCCGGTTGAGGGCGCGCTCGGCCTGAGCGGCCGACACCGGGTCGTCGCTGGCCCGCACCACGCGCTTGCCCGAGGTCAGGTTTTCCTGCAGGTTGCTCAGGTTGGTCTGCCGCGTGCCCAGGTTGCGCAGGGTGTTCTCGTACATGTTGGCCGTGCCAACGCGGTAGATGTTGTTGTTCATGGCGATCTCCTGCGCGGGTGTCAGCGGCCGAGGCCCTGGATCAGCGAGTCAAAGATGTTCTGGGCGATCTGGATCATCTTGGCCGAGGCCTGGTAGGCCTGCTGGTACTGGATGAGCCGTGCGGCCTCTTCGTCCAGGTTCACGCCCGAGACGGCCGTGCGGTCGCGCTCCAGGTTGCTGGCCAGCGTGTCCGACAGCTTGGCCGAGAACAGTGCGCTTTGCGTGCGCGTGCCCACCTGGGCGATGGCACTGGCATAGCCGTCGCTCAGGGTCGATTCGTCAAACATCTTCACGTCGCGCAGGCCCAGCAGCGCCGTGGCGTTGCCGGCGTTGCGGGTGTAGGCGTCGCCGTACTGCGGGTCCAGGGCGTTGCCGATCACCACGGTGTCGCCCGTGTTGGGTGACCCGCGCAGCGTGATCTCCCAGCCGTTGATGGAAATCGGTGCGCCCGGCACATAGGGCTGCGCCGTGAGCAGCGTGGTCGCCGGAGAGGCACGGTTGAGCACGTCGTACGTGGTGGGCGGCCCGGCGTTGAACGTGAGCTGAACCCCGCCCAGTGCGGGGGGCACCAAGGCCGGGTTGGCATTGGGCGGCAGCACCAGCCCGGGCGGGTTGGGCTCGCCCGTGGCCTTGAGGCTGCCCAGCTGCAGCGTGCCGCCGTTGGCCGTGCCCATGGCTGCGTTGATGGGGTTTGCCGCTGCCAGATCACGCGGCGAATACACCAGCGACTCGATGTTGGCCGCCGCCGTGCTGAATGGCTTGAACAGCATGCGTTCACCCGGGACCCCGGCCGTGGTCAGGTTGAACTGCAGGCCATCGATCTCGAGCGTGGCCAGGTTGGCTGCGCTGGTGAAGGCCGTGGCCTGTCCGTCCGAAAGGCGCACCACCTGGCCGGCCGTACCGGTCGTGAAGCGGATTTCGTAGTCCGAGGCCGCGAACTGCGTGGCATCGGTGAACGTCACGTTGCCCACGCCCGCGCCATTGGTGGAGCCGGGCATGCTGGCGGGCAGGCTGAACAGTGGCTTGCCCACCTGGCCGTCCAGGGTGAGCCCCAGCTGCTGCTGCGCGTTCATGTTCATGCCAATGCCCATGGCCAGGCGGCCCAGCAGGTTGCGGCCCTCGGCCAGGTCGGTGTTGTTGAACCGCAGCAGGCCCGACACCGAGCCGCCGCCCAGCATGTTCTCGTCCAGCTCCGATGGGGGAACCCCTGGCCGGTTGAAGAACAGCTTGAGCTGGCCGCTGCCAGGGAAGGCCGATGCGTCGCCAATCGAAAGCTCGGTGGCCGCATTGCCCAGCACCAGCGGCTGGCTGCCCGCGACGAACAGGCCCACGGTGCCATCGTCGGCCGGGATCTGCGTGACCTGCACATACTGGTTCAGGTCGCGGATGAGCTGGTCGCGCTGGTCCAGGAGGTCGTTGGGGCTCTGGCCGTTGCCCTTGGCCCGGGCGATCTGCTCGTTGACGGCCGCGATCTGGGTGGCCAGGCTGTTGACTGCGGTGATGCTGCTTTGCAGCTGCTCGGTCACCGTGTACTGGATCTCATTGAGCCGCTCGGCCGACGACCGCATGCGGGCCGCGGTTTCGTCCATGCGCGTCAGCACCACGTTGCGTGCGGTGATGTCGGTGGGGGAGTTCACCACGTCCGACAGCGCATTCATCATGTCATTGATGGATGCGCCCAGCCCCTCCGTGCCGCCGCTGAAGATTTCCTGCAACTGGCGCAGCCGCTCGGCCCGTACGCTGTCGGACGCCTGCACCGAGCCGGCCTGCGCAGCCTGGCGCGTGAGCAGCTCGTTCTGGTTGCGCAGGATGGTCTGCACATCGACGCCCTGGCCGATGTAGCCGCCCCCCGTGAACTGGCCCTGCACGGTCTGGAGCACCACCGTCTGGCGCGAATAGCCGGTGGTGTTGACGTTGGCAATGTTGTGGCCCGCCGTCTGCAGTGCCACCTGGTTGGCCAGCAGCGCGCGTGCGCCGACGTTGAGCAGACTCATGGCGGACCCCGCATTTCGGTTTTACGCAGCGCCAGGTGCATCTGCGGCGCATGAGACTGGCGCTGCCCATGCCGGGGACGCCGAGCAAGGGCCGCCCCGCAGCGAGGGCGTCGTCCCCCTTGAGGGGGAAGGCGCCGAAGGCGACTCAGGGGGTGCTTCATATCAAGCCTGCGCCCGCTGCACCCGCAGCGCACTGTTGATCGCGCCGCTGAGCTTGCGTGCGTACTCGGGGTCGGTGGCGTAGCCCGCCTTTTGCAGCTCGCTGGCAAACGCCACGGCCGAGCCGGTGCGGGCCGTGGCCTGGGCCTTCTCGTACCGCGGGCTGTCGGTGATGAGCTTGGCGTAGTCGCGAAAGGACTCCTCGTACGAGTCGTATGCGCGGAACTTGGCCACCACCTTCTGGGCCTTGCCGTTGATGTATTCGGTGGTGGTCACCTCGGCCACCTTGCCGGTCCAGCCCTTGTTGGCCTTGATGCCAAACAGGTTGAACGAGGTGGAGCCGTCCTTGTTGCGGATCTCGCTTCTGCCCCAGCCGGTCTCGTGGCCAGCCTGGCCGAGCATGAAGGCGGCCGGGATGCCGCTTTCGGCGGCCACGCGCTCTGCGGTGCCGCTCAGGTGCTGCACAAAGCCGTCGCGGCCCTTGGGCACAGGCTGCGTGGATTCCGGTGCCGCGGCAGTGGCCGGTGCCGACTGCGCACGGAACGACTGCGACTGCAGGCTCAGCGTGGAGGGCACCGAAAAATTCGCGTCGGCGCCACCCATCTGGCGCGACAGCTGGCGCGCAATGGCTTCCGACAGCCCGCCCGGCTGGCCCGACATGGTGACCGACAGCTGCTGGTCGAGCATGTCCTGGCCGAGGTCGCCCTGGGCTCCGTCCATCAGGCCGGATTTCATGGTGGCCTCGCGCATGCTCTTGATCAGCTCGCGCATGAACAGCGACTCGAACTGCTTGGCGGCCTCGCGCGTCACCTGCGCGCTGTTGGCCGTGCCGGCGTCGAACTTCAGGGCGTTGAGCGAGCGTATGTCCACCGCCAGCGCATTGGACGCGCTGGCCGTGCTGGCCAGGGTGCTGGACGAAGACGGCAGGGAGAGCGACATCAGATCACCTCCAGTTCGGCGTTGAGGGCGCCCGCGGCCTTGATGGCCTGCAGGATGGCCAGCAGGTCGCCTGGCGTGGCGCCCAGCGAGTTGAGCGCACGCACCACATCGGCCAGCTGCGGCGAAGGCGGCATCTGGATGATGTTGCCCGGCTCCTGGTTGATGGTGATGTCGCTCTGTTGCGTCACCACCGTCTGGCCCTGCGACAGCGGGTTGGGCTGGCTGATGACGGGGCGGGAGCTGATCGTGATCGAGAGGTTGCCGTGCGCAATCGCGCAGGGGCCCAGCGTGACGGCCTGGTTGAGCACCACCGAGCCGGTGCGCGCGTTGATGACCACCTTGGCGGCAGGGGCCGCGGATTCAAGCGGGATTTCTTCCAGGTCGGCAATGAAGCCCACGCGGGCGCCAGGCTCCAGCGGAGCGCGTACCTGCACGGTACGGCCATCGAGCGCAGTGGCCAGGCCATTGCCCAGCTTGGCATTGATGGCCTGCGCCACGCGGCGGGCGGTCTGGAAATCGGATGCGTTCAGCCCCAGCGTGATCGAGTCGCCGTCGTTGAGCGGCGTGGGTACGGCACGCTCGACCTGGGCGCCCTGCGGGATACGGCCGGCGCTCAGGTGATTGATCTGCACCTTGCTGCCGCCAGCCGATGCGCCCGCACCGCCCACCACCATGTTGCCCTGCGCCAGCGCGTAAATCTCGCCGTCGGCGCCGCGCAGCGGGGTGGCAATCAGCGTGCCGCCCTTGAGCGACTTGGCATTGCCCATGGACGAGACGTTCACATCGATCATCTGGCCCGGCTGGGCAAAGGCGGGCAGCTGCGCGGTCACGATGACGGCCGCCACATTCTTGAGCTGGAACTGCCCGGCAGCGCCCGGCGGCAGGCTGATGCCCATCTGCTGCAGGTAGTTGGACATGGCCTGCGACGTGTAGGGCATCTGCGTGGTCTGGTCGCCCGTGCCATCGAGCCCCACCACCAGGCCGTAGCCCGACAGCTGGTTGCTGCGCACGCCCTGCACGGCCGCCACTTCCTTGATGCGCACCGCGTGGGCGGGCAGCGCGATACTGGCCGCCAGCAGGGCCAGCACCAGCCACAGCGCACATGCGCTGTGCGGCAAGAGGGAGTGGGACGAGGCTTTCATGGCATCCATTGTGGGCGGCCATGACGGGAACTAAAACCCGAAAAGAAGCGGGTTCACCGGCTTATTGGATGCGTCTGGGGGCGGGCTGAAAACCGGGGCGGGTGCGTCATGCGCGTCATGCGCCGGGGAGGCCGCGCGGGAGCCGGCGCGAGATGCCAATTTCGAGTGAAATTGGCTCCTGGCGCTGTTTTTATAAGCTTTTGTAGCTATCAATATGATAGCTTTTGCGGGCGTAAATGCGCAGTGCCGTCCAGCGCACGCGGTAGCAGGCGCCTGATCCGTTGTGCGTGAACAGGCCCTCGCCCTAGGGAAGCTCTTCACGAATCGGATCTGGCTGTGCCATAGCGAGGCCGCACTAA
>ENA-UOXO01000425-UOXO01000425.1-mixed-culture-metagenome-genome-assembly--contig:-NODE-425-length-32157-cov-56.147592_pt1 | contig 32157 bp, 19 predicted proteins | sample MGYA00238162_ERZ761640 | MGnify/ENA primary metagenome ERZ761640 (study PRJEB28914, sample SAMN08778297) | mixed culture metagenome | isolation source: Freshwater growth medium | place: USA...
TCGGAGAGGCGGGCGAGGCGGCCGCCCTCTTGGCCGCCTCAGACTTGGCAGCTGCAGCCTCTGCACGAGAGACTTCGTCGACGGACGGAATCTCGAGCTCCAGCACCATGGGCTTCTCCGCCGCACGCTGCATCTCGTCCTTGATGCGGGACATCACGGGAGCGCGAGTCATACCCTCCATCGTCTCACCTGCGACGCTGATGACCTTGCTGCCGATCGCCACGCCTTGCTGCTCAGCCTGCGAGCCTGGAGTCACACTGAGGATGGTGACACACCCGTCCACATAACCAAACGCCATCCCCAGAGGGCCCGGACCGAAGGTGGCCGTGCGCCGCAAGGTTGAAGTGAGCACCGTGGCGTCGAGATCGGCAAACAGCTCAGCAGGCGGCCCGGCGGGTGGAGTCGCTGGAACTGCCTCCTTCTTGTTCTCGAAGGGCGCCGCCATCACAGTGGCGGCGGCATTGGCGGCGGCAGTAAGGCCACCAAGAAGCGACAAGGGACGTTTCGTCCCCGTCTTCAAGGGCGCTACGTGGTTGGCCGGCGCCTTCACAGCCTTCTCCATGTTGGCGTAATCATCTCCCTCCTGGGCTTGGAGTATCGATGAAAGCGGGTTAGCGTCAGCCGGGATGGCGGCCTGCTCGGAAGCCGCAGGCGCAACGGAGTTCATGTCTTCAGTGGCGGTGGCGGGCTCGGCGTATGCTTCTGACTCAAGCTCCAAGGACATAGGTTTCTCCGCCGCGTGCTGCATCTCCTCCTTGATCAAAGCAACGACTTCGGCGTACGGGACGCCCTCCGTCGGCTTACCTGCCACGCTGACGACCTTGCTGCCGACAACTACCCCTTGCGCCGCCCCCGACGAGCCCGGGGCTACGCTGTGGATGGTGCAACCGTCCACGTCGCCAAAGGTCAGCCCAAGTCGGCCGGGACCGAAGGTGACCGTACGCCGAGGAGATGCGGGCGCATCAACCGACCGGGCAGGCGACCCTGCAGGTGCTGCAGTTTCCGCAGGCACCTCGTAAGTGCTCTCAAACGGCGAAGCGATCGCCGCCGCAAGTCCGCCGAAGAATGACGAATGCTTCTCGACCTTTTCGGCCGCCACTGTTTCGGCCTCTGCCAGCTCAGCCGCTGCCAGCTCAGCCGCTGCCTGCTCGGCCGCCGCCACATCGGCCGCTGCCTTCTCGGCAGCAACCTGCTCAGCGGCTGCCAGCTCGACCGCCGCCTTCTCGGCCGCTGCCTTCTCGGCCGCCGCCGCCTCAGCAGCTGTCATCTCGGCCGCCGCCTTCTCCGAAGCTGCTTTCTCAACCGCCGCCTGCTCAGACGTCGACTTTTCAGCCGCCGCCTGCTCGACCGCCGCCGCCTGCTCGACCGCCGCCGCCTGCTCGGCGGCCGCCTTCTTGGCCGCCTCTATCTCGGCAGCTGCGACTGCGGCACGAGCAGCTTCGTCGACGGATGGAATCACGAGCTCCAGCACCATGGGCTTCTCCGCTGCGCGCTGCATCTCGTCCTTGATGCGGGACATCACGGGAGCGCGAGTCATACCCTCCATCGTCTCACCTGCGACGCTGATGACCTTGCTGCCGATCGCCACGCCTTGCTGCTCAGCCTGCGAGCCTGGAGTCACACTGAGGATGGTGACACACCCGTCCACATAACCAAACGCCATCCCCAGAGGGCCCGGACCGAAGGTGGCCGTGCGCCGCAAGGTCGTCGGCAAAGCAGGCACCGCTACAGAAGCAGTGGTCTCCACAGGCTCTTCCTTGGCACTCTTAGACGGCGAAGCAATCGCCGCCGCGAGCCCGCCGAAAAAGGACGAACGCTTCTTGACCTTCTCGGCCGCCGCCGGCTCAGCAGCAGACGGTTCGGACGCCGAAGGCACGGCCGCCCCCTGCTCCATAAGCACTGTCTCATTCGCTGCCTGCTCGGACGCCCCTTTACCGGCCTTGACAGCCTCTGGAGTTAAGGCTGCGGAACAAGCAGCTTCGTCGAAGGACGGATTCTCAAGCTCCAACACCATGGGCTTCTCCGCCGCACGCTGCATCTCGTCCTTGATGCGGGCCGTCACCGCAGGGCGAGTCATACCCTCCATCGACTCACCTGCGACGCTGATGACCTTGCTGCCGATCGCCACGCCTTGCTGCTCAGCCTGCGAGCCTGGAGTCACACTGAGGATGGTGACACACCCGTCCACATAACCAAACGCCATCCCCAGAGGGCCCGGACCGAAGGTGGCCGTGCGCCGCAAGGTCGTCGGCAAAGCAGGCACCGCTACAGAAGCAGTGGTCTCCACAGGCTCTTCCTTGGCACTCTTAGACGGCGAAGCAATCGCCGCCGCGAGCCCGCCGAAAAAGGACGAACGCTTCTTGACCTTCTCGGCCGCCGCCGGCTCAGCAGCAGACGGTTCGGACGCCGAAGGCACGGCCGCCCCCTGCTCCATAAGCACTGTCTCATTCGCTGCCTGCTCGGACGCCCCTTTACCGGCCTTGACAGCCTCTGGAGTTAAGGCTGCGGAACAAGCAGCTTCGTCGAAGGACGGATTCTCAAGCTCCAACACCATGGGCTTCTCCGCCGCACGCTGCATCTCGTCCTTGATGCGGGCCGTCACCGCAGGGCGAGTCATACCCTCCATCGACTCACCTGCGACGCTGATGACCTTGCTGCCGATCGCCACGCCTTGCTGCTCAGCCTGCGAGCCTGGAGTCACACTGAGGATGGTGACACACCCGTCCACATAACCAAACGCCATCCCCAGAGGGCCCGGACCGAAGGTGGCCGTGCGCCGCAAGGTCGTCGGCAAAGCAGGCACCGCTACAGAAGCAGTGGTCTCCACAGGCTCTTCCTTGGCACTCTTAGACGGCGAAGCAATCGCCGCCGCGAGCCCGCCGAAAAAGGACGAACGCTTCTTGACCTTCTCGGCCGCCGCCGGCTCAGCAGCCGTCATCTCGGCGGCCGCCTTCTCCGAAGCTGCTTTCTCAACCGCAGCCTGCTCGGCGACCGCCTTCTTGGCCGCCTCTATCTCGGCAGCTGCGACTGCGGCACGAGCAGCTTCGTCGACGGACGGAATCTCGAGCTCCAACACCATGGGCTTCTCTGCCGCACGCTGCATCTCGTCCTTGATGCGGGACATCACCGCAGGGCGCGGCACGCCCTCCATCGACTCACCTGCGACGCTGATGACCTTGCTGCCGATCGCCACGCCTTGCTGCTCAGCCTGCGAGCCTGGAGTCACACTGAGGATGGCGACGTAACCGTCCGCATCGCCAAACACCATCCCCAGAGGGCCGGGGCCGAAAGTAGCCGTGTGCCGCAAGGTCAAATAGGACACCGGGGCGTCCTGTGAGACCCTCTGCTGATTATCTGAAGGTACTGCATGAGCTGCGTCCTCTCCCTTCGGGCTCTCGAGCTCCAGATCCAATGAGCTCGCCGCACGTTGCATCACTTCGTTGATGTGTGTCAAGACTTCACTTCGCGGCACGCCCTCCATCGACTCACCTGCGACGCTGACGACATTGCTGCCAACCACCACGCCTTGCTGCTCGGCCTGCGAGCCCGGATTCACATCAAGGATGGTAAGGTCTCCGCCTACTTGGCCAATTACCGTCCCCAGTGGGCCCGGGATGAAGGAGGCCATGCGCCGCAGGGTATTCGGCGAAGGAGGCGCAGGAGGTGCAGCAGGCGCAGCAGGCGCCCCTGCAGGTGCTGCAGTTTCCACAGGCACCTCGGGTGTGCTCTCAAACGGCGAAGCGATCGCCGCCGCGAGCCCGCCGAAGAATGACAAACGCTTCTCGACCTTTTCGTCCGCCGTCGGATCAACCACCACCTTCTCCTCCGCCACCTTTTTGGCAGCCTCGGCCTTTGCAGGAGCAGCTTGCACTGCCGATGGAATCTCGAGCTCCAGCATCATGGGCTTCTCTGCCGCGCGCTTCATCTCGTCCTTGATGCGGGCCATCACCGCAGGGCGCGGCACGCCCTCCATCGACTCACCTGCGACGCTGATGACCTTGCTGCCGATCGCCACACCTTGCTGCTCTCCTTGGGATCCCTCAGCTACATGGTGGATGGTGACGAACCCAACTCCTTGTCCGAAGACCATCCCCAGAGGGCCCGGACCGAAGGCGACCGTACGCCGCAGGGGAGAAGAGGGCGTCGTCGGAGAGGCGGGCACCGCGGCCTTAAGCGCTTTTGGTTCCGGCTCCGAAACCGCTTTGGAGGGTGTGCCGGTCAGTGCGGTTCTCGCTGCCTTTGCGGCGGCCTCCTTCTCGGCGGCCTTCTCGGCCGAAATGACACCGCTCATCGCGGCCAGCAGGGCCTCTTGCCACTTGTCGAAGTTGGCCTTGGAGCCGGGGTCTATGCGCAGCGCGTTCGTCTGCGTGACGATCCGGAAGCTGTAGTCGCTATCGATCTTGGGCTTCTCGCGCTTGATCTCGCGAATCTGGCGCAAGTCGAGCGAGCCAGCGAGCAGCAGGCTCTCATCTTCCTTGACATACCATGTGAGCGTGCCGTCGCGTCGAATAGTAAAGAAGCGCTCGGACGCGCCGTAGAGGGCGCCCTTTTTGAGGGACCAGCCGCAAAAGGTGACCGCATCGTCGGCGCCGACGGACGCCACATCGGTGCGGACAGTTGCATTGAGGCTCGCTGCGGGCGGCAGCGGCGGCGCGGCAGCGGGAGGCGCGACTGTGCTCATCCAGAGGATATCCTCCCCCTCATCTGCTGTGTAATAGCCCTCCTCCTCATCGTCGTCAAAGCCAAAGTCGAGGCGTTTTGTTTCCGCGCCTCCCTTGGATGAATCCTCGCCGTAGTCATCTGCGCGGCGAACAAGGCGCTCCGCTGTCTCGTCCACTGCTGCGGCAACAAGGTTTCGACCATTGCTGCGTTCTGACACGGGGCTAACGCCACGAGCCCACCTCTCGAGGCGACCAGTTCTCTCGAGGCGCTCGAGCTCGGCGCCCTCGTCTAGGGCTCGAGGCGACGAGGGCGAAGCCCTTGTTGGCGTTCCCGGACGCGACGTAGCTGCTATTTTACCTGGTTCAGCAGCACAGCGTTCCAGGCGAACCACCGCGGCGGGCGCTGTGCAAAACCTCCAAGTTTCGAGAGCTCCAACGATCTCCCAACCCCAGATATGAGAGAAATTTGAGTAAGCACAAATAAGCATTTGCGCTGCATCATCAGCGACTTCGGAAAATAACGAAAACTCGTGACGTCCCCCACTTCATCCTTCCATGTTTTGATGCGGCGCCTGAGCGGACGGCTGCCGGGATTCAGCACAATTGCCATGGGGCCGCCGGTCATTGACCTGCACAAACCCACAGACCATGTCCGCGATGAGATTTCGAGAGCCTGCTCAGACTACGGCTTCTTCCAGGTCGTTAACCATGGCGTGGAGCCTGCCTTGCTGGCGGCCTTTCGCGAGCAGATGGTCACCTTTTTCAATCTTCCTGCGCACAAAAAGGGCAAACTTCGGCGGGATGGCAGCAATGCCCGTGGCTTCTTTGATGACGAGCTTACGAAGCGCCGACGAGATTGGAAGGAGGCACTCGATTTTGGCGTGCCTGGGTCCCGGGACTGGGGCGTCAAGGATAACGATCCCGCCAACGCGTGCCTCGACGGGTTCAATCGCTTCCCGTCTGTGGCCGACGCGCCACTCTTCCGCGATGTCATGGTGCGGTATTTTGAGAGCTTAACTGTCCTGTCGGCAACGATTGCTGCACGAATGGCTGAGGGCCTCGACATGAACTCCAGCTACTTTGACGACCTCCTCCACACAAGCCACACGTCGTATCTGCGCCTCAACTATTATCCACCGTGCCAGGAGCCCGGGCCGCCTCCGCCGCTCGGCATCTCGCCTCACAAGGACGCCGGCTTTCTCACTGTCCTCGAGCAAGATCTGGACTGCCACTCCCTGCAGGTGGTCCGCCGCGGCGACGACCCGAACGACGAGGGCGCGTGGGTGACGATGGTGCCCATCGAGGGCGCCCTCACTATCAACACGGGCGACATGGCGCAGATCTGGAGCAACGATCGCTACCATGCGCCGCTCCATCGCGTCCTCACGCATCCAACTCACCGGCGGTACTCGGCGCCCTTTTTCTACAATCCCGGGTACGACACGAAGGTGGCGCCGCTGCCCACCCTCGGCGAGCCCGTCTTCCATCCGTGCACGTGGGGCTACTACCGCGCGCAGCGCTTTGCAGGCGACTTTGCCGATTTCGGCACCGAGATCCAGTCGTCCGACTATCTGCGCGACTCAGGGTCGCCACACCTCGAGCGGCAGCGCTCCTTTCTGGTCGCGGCCAACTTTGCAAGGCCCTTCAGCGTCGACGAATATCGCCCGCTGCTGACGATGCCCTGTAGTAGAGCGTAGACACAAGCGCGGACGAGGCGCGGCAGGCGTCGGGCCGGCCATCGGAGAGGGATTAGGTGTGGGAAGAGTCGAAGATGAGCGGCCGACAGGAGAGTGCGAAGGGTGAGTTGTGTGTGATTGGTCAAGTTCGAAGTTGCGTTCAGGGAGCGCTCATCGTGGCTCGTTCTCGCTTCATTCTCATGACGACATCACCACGATGGATGCTGCGTCGGATGCCGAGCTGAGCACCTTCATTGCGGCCACGCTCGGAGCAGCGGTGGACGTAGGCGACCCTGCCGCTGTGTCTGCAGCGCTCGTGCGTGTCGGCCAACTCATCGCCAAAGCTGAGGCAGAGGTCGTGCGGATCGTCGAGGCAGAGAAGCCGGCCGTCGAGCGCGTGCTTGGCTGCGCGGACGAACTGCGCGGGCAGGTCGAGACGCTCCAGGACGGCGTCCTCGCCATAGAGTGTAACGCGCTGCGCGAACGCCTCGAGGCGAGCGTGCTGCGCGCGCCAGCACTGCGCGAGCGCCTTCACGCGTCGCAGGACTCCCTCATGCTGCTGCGCTGTCTTGCAGCGGTGCACCGCTCTCTCGGCGGCTTCGAGACAGCGCTCGGTGCCAACGACTTCCGTGGCGCGGCAGCCCTGGTCGCAGCGCTCCGCGAGCGCGACCTTCCGGTGCTGCTCGAGCATCCCGAGATGACCCGCGATCGTGCGGCAACGGGACTGCTCGACGTCATCATCAGCGAGGTCGAGCGATCCGAAAGCCGGTTACACGAGGCCGCACTTGCGGCGTGGGCCGCGGCTGCGCTCGGCCGGACCGAGATTGTCATCGGCGACCCCACGACCCACTCGGCAGAGACGCTCGTGCTGAGCGCCGACTCGTCGCGTCTGCACATGCTCGTCGGAGCGCTCAGCGCCATCGGGGCCATCGACGGGTGCATGCGCAAGCTCGGCGAGGCGGCGATGGCGCGGCTGCTCCGGCCTGCGTTCGAGCGGTCGCACGTGGCGATCCGTGCCGCACGCACCGAAGATGATCTTGCCGTCGCCCTCGTCGTCTGTAGCTCCGCGGAGGCCGACGACGATGCCTCATTGGGGATCTCATTTGGGTTCTCGCAGCGCGCGGCACAGGTATGCGAGGCCATCGAGACGGTGCTCGGCGCGCTGCATGACTTCCTCGCGGGCGTGAGCGGCAGTGCAGCATCCGAGCCGTTGCCAGGCGCCGTGCCGTCCGCGGCGGCGACCCTCTCAATCCTCGCCCTAGGGCCCACCTTCTGGGGCGAGCTACGGCGAGCAGTAGTTGAGGACTGCCTGCTGCCCGCACTCGCGACCGAAATGATGCACGCGCGCGCTCCCGAGCGCCCGATGGGCGAGATGCCGTCGGCCAGTCGTGCGCCCGGCGCGTCGGCGGCCCCCATCGCGACGAGCCGCGGCAGAGTCCACGCCATGGCGGCCAGCGTCTCGACACGGGTGGTCGCGCTGCATGAGCGACTGCAACGGCGCGTCGCCGCCACATCACCGATGGTCGCCGCCGCGCTCAGTGCCGAGCTCGGGATGCTCGTCGAAGCGGCGGCGCGCCTGGAGGCGCGGGCGGCCGCCATGCGGTGTGAGGAGGTGCTACACGACGCCCGGAGAATCATCTACGAAAGGTCCGCGGACTCGGTGGAGCTTCCAGCATCGTCCGCGCCGCTCTCCGGCATGGCGGCCTGCGATGCGGGCGCGGCCGGCGCACCCGCCGCTGAGCACGACGGCGATCCACCGGCCAAGGCGGCCGGCGTGGCGGTGGCGGCGCGCTCTGAGGCGCACTGTGAAGTGCGGCTGGGCGCGCTGCATTTCCCGCGCTGTCGAGTGAGCACTCGAGCCACGCGGCTGCTGCGGCTGCTCGATGCTACTCTCGAGGACGCGTGCGCGTGTGGTCCTGAGGGCGCCGGGCTGCTCTACGCGCGCGCGCGCGACGTGATCGACCTCTTCCTCGCGGCCGCGCCGCATCGGTCTGCGGAGGTACTCGTGCCGCACGTGGCGCTGCTGCTGCACAACGACGCGCGGCTGCTCCGCCACCGGTGTCTCACGCTGGGCCTGCAGTATGCTCGCCGGCTGCCCCCGCCGATCGGTGGCGCCGGCGGGAGCGCGAGTTTCGTCGATCTGGCGCCCGAGCTCCAGGCCTTGGCAGCGCGCACCTTTGAGGCTGTGCTGCACGAGGTGCAGCAGCAGCTCTTCGTGGCTCTCTCAGGTGCGCGCGGCTTCGTTCGCGTAGGCGAGGACGCTGAGGCGCATGCGCACGCAAGCGCCGCGACGCGACAGCTCATCCATCACACGCGCAGGCTGCACCGGATGGCACTCGAGACGCTGCCACGGCCAACGGCCATGGAGCTGCTCGGCCGTGCTGTCGAGGCGCCTCTGGGCAGCTTGTGCGCTCAGGTGCTCGGATTGCGGCACATCTCGGACGCTGACTCGCGCGCGCTCCAGGCGGAGGTTTTCACACCGCTGTGCGCTGCGTGCGACGCGTTGCTGCAGCCAGCACCAGAGGATGCGCCCGCAACCGGCCACGGTGGCGCCGATGGTGAGCTGGGCGACCGCGACGGTCGCGCCTCCGACCCCAACGCCGCCGCCGAGGCGGAGGGCGGCGGTGATGTGTACGCCCCGAGTCTGCGCATGGCCAAGCAGCTGTCGCGGGTGCTGGGCGCTGATCGGCTACGGCACGTGCGCGAGCAGTGGGAACTGGCCAAGCTTGACGCGCTGCCCGCTCGTGACCTTCTTGCGCTACTGCGTGCCATCTACCCGAACGCGGACCTAGCGACAAACCCCGAGGCTCGCAGCTTTGTAGATGCGCTCGCCGAGGCGGCGGCGCAAACGGTTACTGGACGTTGAAGACGCCGCCAGGACGCGATCGGTCCCACGAGGCTGCGAGGCAGCGCACTGGGATGCGCACAACAGGCGGGGACCGTTCTCTACAGCAGAGTGGTATACTCGATAGTTGATAGACCCGCGGCGATATCTCGGTCTCCGCGGGCCCGCGCCATCACCGATCACGGCCGGGCCGTTTCGCGGGTGGCGGAAGCGACGCGGACGGGCGGGCGTGCGATCGAAACGATGAATCACCCCGCCACTCGCCCCGAGCGCGCGCAGCACGCAAATGGTTATGGAATTAGTATACGGTATAGATACCGCGCAGGCGGCTCGCCCAGGTATGGCTTCGGAAATAATTGTATCGTCCGACGGAGCAAGGCGAAGGCCGCAGGAGCCTGCGGACAGCCCTCGACGGTCCTCGCACCTCCGGGTCCCCGGCGGGGGCTCCCCGCCCACATCCGAATCGCCGATCCTAGCATGTACAATGTACAGCTCTTTCCCCAAATCCCACTCAGCAATCCATCCGCAATCGCACGTGCGCATATAATGGGCCTCCCATGACGTGATGCTTGATCTGTGTTCCGCGGTTGCACGAGGAGGAGCTCGCTCTGTTCGCTCGCTCTCACGCTCGTCGTGCGCTGCAGCCCGGCCTGCTTGGCCTCATCGAAGCTCATGCGCCACTCATTCGCGCCACCCATTCAGTCGTAGACGAGATCAGCATCGTGATCGCCCCTGTCGGAGGGGGCGGCGGCGGCGGCGGCGGCGGCACCGTCGTACTGACGTCGACGAGCAGGCCGAGCATGTGACCAATAATGCAGCTCGCATGCAACACCTGCGCAATCAAGAATCGGGTTCAGCTCAGGGGTCGGGTGCGAGGCCAGGTTCAGCTCTCAAGCAAGGCACCTCGTGGTGCCCAAAGTACTTGGAGTCGGGGAACTCGAGCGCCTTGGCGACGAGGCCAATTGCATAAACAAACCACAGGGGAAACCAGAACTTGTGATGCTCGCGCTGACGGTAGAAGGCGACGAGCAGAATCACCATCTGCGTCGCGAAAGTGAGCACAAACGAGAGGAAAAGCTCGCGCTTCGGCGTAATGCGCTCTGCGCTGATGCGCACGTACATGAGCGCAAAGGCCGCGAGGTTGGCCCCGAGCAGCGCCAATTCCTCTGTGCCGACCCTCTGCCAGTCCATAATGCCGAAGACCAGCAGCACGTTGTAGGACGCTGGCACAGCAAGGGCTGCGCGCCAGTCGCGTGCGTGGAGCACGCGCTCGCGCATAGAGACATCGGGATCGCGCAGGTATGCGCTACCCATGTGCCGGTCCAAATTGTGCAGCTCGTCGCTCAACAGCACATTGAGCACGAGTGCGACGGTGTGCAGCAGCCGGCAGAGCTGCAGAAGCGGACGGCCATTGCGGGCATCCCACAGTGCGAAGCAGGCGTACGCGCCTAGCACCAGCCACGCGATACCCGACTTACGTATCGCCCAATACCATGCGCCGCGGCAATACGGCCTAGTGTCATCATCTGAGAAGTACTGCGGCCGCTTCGAGAGTGGATGCAATTCAGCCTCCGGCGCGATTGTAGGCACAGATTCGGCCTCTGCGGCTGGAGTGCGAGTGCGGCGTCGCACGGGCGAACGCGCGGCTCGCTTTGGCGTGGTCCGCCTGTGGGGCGGCATCAACTTTGCTTCAGACAAGTCGTTTTTTCATATGCCTCCGGATAGAGAGCCCTCGTTTATCCTAGTGAGAGTCGCACGCCGAGCGTGGAGCCCCCAGGACGGCGCCGAGACTCGCCTGTGGGGAATCTAACGCAAATTTCCGCACACACTTTGCGGCATGGGTGCCTGCTGCAGCAGAGGCCCGGACGTTGGTCCTCAAGGTGACCAGCCGAAGCGCAAGCAGGATGCGAGGGTCGCTCCACAGCCCGCCGTGGATGACACTGCCGCAGCGGTGCAAGTAAGGCGCAGGACTTCTCGCGTCCACTTTGCGCCGGACCGCGAGGAGCGGCCACGGCCCTCGGAGCCTCAGCAGTATGCCCTGCCTCCAGGATGGGCGATGGGCTGGAGCCCCGAGTATAGCCGCCACTACTATGTCAATGCAACCCTCGGGGTATCGCAGTGGGAACCACCTCCGCAGCAGCAGTCACCAGCCACTCGCAGCCAAAAGCTGCCGCCGATCGGCATCAGTAGTCTGTCGAAAGGCAAGCTCAAACCGGCGAACGTCGAGGCTGCCATGCGCGAGCGCGATGCGATGCGCACGGCCGAATCGCGCCAGAGGGCGTTGCAGCAGCAGGAGGATTACCAGCTGGCCCTCGGCCTTTCTCGATCACGCGCAGAACAGCAGGAGAGACCAGGTGAGGCGGCAGCCGCCGCAGCAGCCGCAGCCCTGAGGCGAGCGCAATCTGCGGATGGCATACGTGGCCACCCAGGCTCGAGTCGCAGCCCTGGTCACATGCAGCCGCTGCCTCCGCTGCAGCACGGCGTCGCCTCGAAGGTTGCCTCGAGGGTGAGCTCGGCGCCGCGCACGCACACTGCTGCCTTCAACGCGACGGTCGAGGAGCGCTTCAACGCGTGGAGCACGAGCATGTACGCCTCTAACAGCTTCCTGCACGAGATTGGCGCAACCGCGCGCCAAGAGCAGCGAGAGCGCATACGTGATGCGCTCGAGGTCGAGTGGCGGGCCGCCGGGCTGCCTGTCTTCGAGGACGGAGCCCATGGCGGAGGGAGATCTCGAGCTCGCAGTGGGCTAGAGAGCTCGAGCAGCTTCTCGGGAGGGCACGGCCAGCGCCTCGGCGGAAGATGAGTTAGAGCGGGGAGAGAGACGAGTGAGATCGCACTGCCCACGCGACAGGACGTAGTCGAGGTAGAGAGTCCGCGTGGCCGAGCCGAAGCGCGACTTGCGACTGCCGCGGCGCGCGGCGGTTGCTCGTGCGGCGGCGGGGGTTGCCCCGCCCGCTCCCGCGCATCTCGTGCAATACCCCACCAGCACCACGTCTTTCGTACTCGAAGATATTCGACGATGTATTAGGTCTAGATTTCAAGGATGGTCGACGCATGTACGGTACGGTAGAGCCGGGGTGTTGTCATAGTGTGTACTGTGCGAGTTACAAATAATTCGACCCCGTAATTCGAAAAACCGTCACGATGCTCAATAGCCTCAATCTCTCGCGCGGGGCACGGGCTTCGCAGCGCGACTCGACCCTCGCCTCCCGCACGCGACGCACCGGCGGGCGGCGCCTGCCGCGACCCTGAGCTGTGGGCTCCTCTGGCACCTGATCGGTCGCTCCGCGCCCGCCACGCGCGCTACTGAACGCTGCAGTGCGCCCACTCGGCACACAGGTCACTGCGACAGCTTTACTAAGTCCTCGCGTAGCATGCGGCAGGTCTCATTCATCGTCATCGTCACCTGCATCTGGGCAAGCAGCTACGTCGTCCTTGAACATGTACCGCAGCATGATCTCCGATGCGTTGGACTGTGACAGAAGCTCAATGTCGACATATGGCAAGCCATTTATTTGCAATTGGCTTTTCACATGAGCAGTGCGCCTCATGTCGCCGCCTGTATGCTTCCGGGCGGCCTTAGCCACTGCTTCGTCATACGCCTTCTTGAAGATCTCTTGTATCTTCGGTATCGAGAGGTGAACTTGAGAGTAATGGACGACCTTCACACGAAGATGTGCGTGCAGCCGGCCGGACTTCGGGCCAACCTCGGTCTTGGCAACGAATTTCGGCCGCCCAATGATGACGTCTTCGAAGCGGTCTGCTGCAAATGTGGCGGGGTCGTTGGGTCCAAACTTGATGCACGTGCCGTTTTCAGCAACGCCCTGCTCAAGGGCTTGTAAGCCCTCTTTCCATGCATCATCGGCCACAGCCTTCAAGTCGTCTGGGACGACCTTGTTGGGATTCACAGTGACAAAGAAGGTACTCGAGTTTTTCCGGCGAGGCAGTTCGTTCGGTAGCTCCTTCGGATCAGTGTACTTGGTGCCGTTGATCACTAGCGTTGGCGCGCGTTGGATCTCGAAGTTCTTATACTTCCAGCGCTGCTGGTCTTTGTTGCTAACCCTTGGCACGGAGGCGTGCACCGAGGCGTGCACCGCTGCAGGACTGCCGCCGATTGGCGGAGCTGTGAAGGCACAGCTCGAGAGGAATGCATCGACTTGCCCCGCCGTTAAGAAATTTAGCTTGGCCTGCGAGCCAGAGGTAGCTGCTTGACCGGTAGCGGTCATGGGCGCTCCAGCGCGCTCGTGGCTGCCCGCGTCCTCGGAGTCGTTCACTCGCCTGCGCTTGACTGGCGAGTCGGACACGTCGGTCGAGGGCGATGCCATGGCTGATGGAGAGCCGTAGTCGCGCTCGCGCCTCGGCATCTTGTACGCAGACATTTCGTCCTCTGGCGACATACACAAGTCGACGAAAGCGGGTGGCGGCGGCCCGCCCTCGCGACGCACTGGTCGCGTCTTGGTCGAATCTGCCGCGCTCGTCTGCCTGCGTGGCTCATGCAGGCTCACGACGTAGTCAGTGCCTCGCACAGTGATCTTGGCGACCGTCTTGCCGGCCATCAAGGCCGACTCGAGCGTGTGCTGCACCGACGGCTCGTACGGGCGGAGGGTATTGCCCAGCAAGACCTGCCACATGCCAGGCGTTCCGCTAGGACCTAAAGGCGCTGCTGCCGGCATAGACGCGACCACCGGCGCAGTCACGGACGAAGGCGCAGGAGGCTGTGGCGACTTTGCCTCGGCGAACGCCTGCGCCACGTCGCTCTCTGCGCCGCCCGCATCGAACTCCGCGCCACCCGCGTTGTCCAGCGGCGCCTCCACGGATGGCACTACCACGCCGGCGCCGCTCGAGGCAGCAGCCGGCGGCGGTGGCGGCGACGGCAACGGTTCATCATCATCGTCCTCGTCGAAGACACTCCATACGTTCCGCTTGCGGGCCAAGGCCGCCTTCGCCTCCGCGGCCGCCCTCGCCTCTGCGGCTGCCTCCATCTCGGCAGCCGCCTTTGCCTCCGCGGCGACCTGCGCCTCGGCGGCCGCCTTCGCCTCCGCGGCAACCTGCGCCTCGGCGACCGCCTTCGCCTCGGCAAGCGCCTGTATTTCCGCCTCCACGGCGGCCTTGGCCTCTGCGGCCGCCTTGGCCACTGCCGCCACCGCCGCCGAAGCGTGCAGTCCGTCTTCGACATCGGTTTCCTCGCCCCCGTCCTCTTCCTCCGCGATCATCACGCTTGAGCGGCATACGTAAGCGTACTCAGTATCCGAGCCGCCGAAGATGACTGAGCACCCATCTAGGAGTTGCTCTGAGTGGTCAGCCTTGAGCACCTTGTCGCCGACGCGCGTGCGGCTGACCTGGCTAAGCTGGTGCAGCCGGAGATGGCCGTTGGAGTCCAAGGCCACCCGCGCCTGCAGCCGGCCGATGATAGAGTCCCTGCACAGGCCGAGACCCACATCGGCGTAGGATTGCCTGGCGCAAAACTCGCACCCTTGCATACACGAAAGTGGGCCTTTATCTCCAGGCTTCGGAAGCGGCTTGGTGTGGCGCCCAATAGTCAGCCCGTCACGAAGCCTGATGACTTCTGGGCGATCCGGGCGCGCGGGAGTTCCGGCCACTAGACGAAGCTCCATCGCCATTGATGTCGCCAAATGGGAGTCCGGAAGAAACCGAGCGTCCCATGCGCAAGTTACCGGTAAAAAGACACCGGGGGGAGCCGGGACGCTCACGAGACACACGGAACACGCGGACGCACATAGGCACACAGACCACACAGACGAACCTCACAACCATCGAAACCCACCAACAACACACACCTCGCACGTCAGCGCGACGACCGAAGCCGCGGCCGACTCAACAGCCGCAGGCCCGGAGCCGACCGCTCCCCGCGGCCGACTCAGAAGAGGCCGCCCCCAGCGAACCCGACCCTGCCTCCACCCGCTCCCAGAGCGCCTCGCAAGTTACCGGTACAAGTACGCGGCGCGTTCTCCTGAGCGCATCCTCCTCCAGGAAGAACAGACGAGACTGGCAGTCTTTCCCTCATCACGGGAGAGAGCATCTCGTGAGAGACGCATTTGACTCGACTTGACTCGACTTGACTTGACTTGACTTGACTTGACTTGCTTCGATCACCAATCATGAAGATGATGAAAGTGCGTCGTGGCGTCATCGTGTTTCTTGTGCTCGCGGTGCCAGCCGTTCTGGCGTCCGAACGAGCAGATCGTCCGAGGCCGACCTCGATTCGCAGGCCTGCACTCCATGAGCTATTGCCATCGCCGAAGCCGATTGAGCCGCGTCGTGACGTTCTGCTGGCGGCACGGTCTGGCAAGTCACAGTCCCGTGCGGCGCCACTTGGAGCAAAATCGGACTTGCCCGCAATCGCTCTTCTGATACTTCTGTACACGCTGCAGGGCATTCCGATGGGGTTGGGAGGGGCGATGCCGATGCTGATGCTTGAGCGCGGCGTGGGTACCATGGAGCAGGCAGTCTTCTCGACAGTGACCCTGCCGTTTGCACTCAAGCTGCTGTGGGCGCCGCTGGTTGATTCGGTGTACTCGACAGTTCTTGGCCGCCGCAAGACGTGGATCTTGCCCGTGCAAGCTGCGATTGGCATGATCATGATCACGGCGGGAGGGCGAGTCGACTTGCTTCTTGGGCCGGTTGGCGGCGCTACTCCAGTCAACGTGAAGGCACTCACCGCGCTCTTCTTGGCCTTTTACTTCCTTGCGGCGACGCAGGATATCGCCGTAGACGGGCTCGCACTCACTGCTCTCTCGCCGGCCAACCGCGAGCTCGGCGCGACGTGCAATGCGATCGGACAGTCCCTTGGCTTCTTCCTTGCGTACGTGGGCTTCATCATCCTGCACTCGAGGGGGCTCACAACGCTTGGCAACTTTATGAAGGTGTGGGGCTGGCTCTTCCTAGGCTCGATTGGCGCCGTGGTGACGATGACGAAGAACGACGAGCACACACGCCCCACGCGCAACGTGGCGCGCAACCTGGTGGATACGTACGGCGTGATGGCCAAGGTGCTCGCGCTCCCGAGCGTCCGTTCCCTTGCGGTAGTGCTCCTCACGCGAGGCGCGCCGTTTGCGGCCTTCGACGTGCTGCTGCCCCTCGAGCTGCAAGCCAACGGCGTCAAGAAGCAGCAGTTGGCACTACTCTCGACGATGCTTCTGCCCATCAGCATGGCCTCTCAGGCGGTCGTCTCGCGTTTCTTCCGACAAGGTGCTTCTCCGATGCGCATCTTCGTGGGTGCTGCGTACGCGAGGCTTCTGCAAGGCGCGCTCGCGACGGGTTTGGTGTTCCTCCTGCGCACGTGCGTGCCCGCAGGCGCCGGCGTGCCTCTCTGGCTGCTCGGCCTTGGCCTCCTTGTGCTCGCTCTCGGCGCGGTCGCCTCCTCGTCGATGTTCGTCGCGCAGATGGCCTTTTTCAACCGCGTCAGCGACGCGCGCATCGGCGGCACCTACCTGACGATGCTGAACACCCTGGCCAATCTTGGCGGTCAATGGCCTGGCACCATTGTGCTGGCGCTAAAGGGCGCCATCAACGACACGCCAGGCTCTGCCAAGGGCTTCTATATGGTTGCCGTCGGTTCGACGCTCCTCGGCATTGCGTGGCTCTACGCAATGCGCTCCCACATCTTTGCGCTGCAGGACAGGCCCGCGAAGGACTGGCTGGCCACTGAGACCGAAGAGCGAGCGCATTGAAGGGGGCGGGGGGTCTGGACTCGGGGACCGCGCATTGTTTGGGCCGCGGAGATCCTCTTGCTCTCTCGCCTCTCGTGACGTCTCCGGACACAGAACTTCTGTGAGAGCGTTCTCACTCCGTCGCGCGCGAGGAGGGACCGCCGTGCGGTCTGTGTCATGCGGAGATAGACTGAGAGGCCTCTCAGAGAGCAAACAGAGATGGCTCCGAGCTCGCCCAGCTTTGGGTGTCGAAGCAAAGGTGAAAGGATGCTTGCTTGTGCTTGCTTGGATGTCCGATGCTGTCGACTCAGACACTGAAAGCACTGTCGTGTGTATGATGACAAGTCAAGATGAGTCAAGTCAAGTCACTTCATAAACAAAAGACAACCTACATGTACAGGAAGCCTAGTTGACAAAGTTATGCCGGACTTGACTAGGACTATTGATTTGACTTGCATGCGTTCCAAAATAACTTCGGAACTGGGCGTTGCTTCCAAAATAAACTTCGAAATGAAAACTGAATGAAAATCAACGGAGTCGTGCGTCTGGTCTACATTAACGTGGGTGAGCCGCGGAGCGCGTCCCTCATCAGCACAACAGGAAACTTTATGGAGAACCCTCATGAAGCAAATTCTCCTGCTGCATCCGCAATCGCCCCAGTTGCCTCTGCACCCACGAGCCCAAGCTTCACCCGCCCACGCACCCCTGACACGGAACTCCCTGCACTGGTAGCAGACGATGGACCAGCCCCCGAACGTCACGAGTGCGAGTTCTGCGATTTCGGTGGCACTCTTGCAGAAGTTGAATCGCATGAGCCGATGTGCATGCATGCGCCCGATGCCCAGATCGCACCTGTCTTCCCGGACAGTTCAACGTGGTCGTCCAAGATGGCCTTGGAGGTGGCTGGTGATCAAGAGTTCGCCGAAGTGGTCGCCGTGCAGGCCTCTGTGGATAGCGTGGGCAGCGAAGACGACCTGGACGTGGGCAGCGAAGATGAAGTCGAGGTGGAGCAGCAGCACGAGGCGGCGTGCGACGGGGATGCTCCACTCGAGCTTGAGGTTCTAGTGCTGGAGGACGAGGCGGCGTCGCAACCTAGTTCGTCAACTCTCGTGCACATGACAGCGTCGCGGGCCTCCAAGCGAGCAGTCATTGGAGGAGTTGAGGTTCTCGAGGACGCCTCCACCTCGCTAGTGGGCGCCAATCGCCCTCAGCAGAGCTCCTCGCAGCCGCCGCCGGCAGCAGATGGCGCCTCCAAGACCAAGTCAGACTCCAAGTCTCCATCACGCTTCGCCCCGAAGGCTACCCCGAAGGCGACGAGCAACACGGCTAAGCCCAAGAGACGTGGCACGTACAAAAATCAGGACGATCAACTCCTCGAGCGCTCGATGGCCCATGGGTTGCCTTTGTCCATCACCGAGCCGGCCCATCGGAGGGTTGAACGCCACTGGGGAGACATGTCTCTGGACATTGACTTCCAGGCGGCGGGTGGCGGACCAAATAACGACCGGCGTGGCAAGGTCATTGACATGAAGCAGTCCCAGGACTTCATCGCCGATCTGCACTACCCCTATCGCGGCGATCCGGACTGCGAGCAGGCGTACCACACCGCGTGCTTCAAGCATCCGAAGCCGAGCGCGATGCGGGCGCAGGAGTACCTCGACGAGCGCACGTCCGAGCGCCTCAGCCTGATGCAACAGGACGGCGCGACGATCCTGACGAGCGCGCGCGATGCCGCCGCCGCCGAGCGCGTCGAGAAGATGGCCGTGCGCCTCGAGCGCATCACAACCAGCCTCGAGGAGAGCACCTCACCGACGCGTCTGCAGGCCAAGCTCGGGGAGCATGCAGAGATCCATCAAGGGACCCTTGGAAAGCGCTGGGTGCCCGCTGGTGGCGCCTCGGCCGAGGTCGCGGCCGAAGCATACGTGTCCTACCTCGGGCGCCACCTGCACAACGCTGCCATGCGGGCCCTCGGCCGCTCCGAGCTCTACACGGACGAGGGCCCGCTTGCCTCTGCCGTCGCTCCGACTGTTACTCCGACTGACTCCTCGCCCAGCAAGTCCTCAGCGGCGGCGAGCACGATGAGCCCTTCGAAGGCGCGCTTGCTCAAGCACGACGACAAGAACACGGAGGCTGCTTGGCGTGCGGAGCTGCGCAAGGAGCATGTCGCTCCATCGCCCGAGACGGCGTGGTCGCTTCCCGCGTCGAACCTTACGCCTTCGGTGCTCTTTCTGCTCGAAGAGGCTTCTTGCCGCAAGGCAGCGATCCAGCTGTCGCGTGAGCTGCGCCAGGGCTTTGAGCCGGGGCAGAGCTCCATCCTGCAGGAGCAGGCTGCGCATCTGGACCAGCACGAGCCGCTGGAGAAGACGATGCTCCGCCTCTTCCCACCCCAGAACGATGGGCGTCGACGCCGGCCGCTCACAGACACGCCTGAAGCGGCCGCGGACCTTGCCGCCAAGACCAAGATCGAGGAGGCGGCGGCCAAAGCTCAGACGGTCTCGGCCTTCCTCTCGTCCGTCGGTACGGACGTCACGAGCGGCCTGCGCGCCGCAGCCGCGAGGAAGAAGTACTGGGCACCGCACGATCGCGACAGTATCCGGCAGGCAGTGCGGCCACGTGCGGGGGGGGCGGTGTTTGGACCGTCCAGCGGCGGTGTGGCGGTGAAGCCAGGGACGCCCCACGTGCTCTCGACACAGAGTCTTCACGAGGCCCGGCAGACGCTGCGCAAGCGTCGAGGTGGTGAGGAGCGCTCAGAGGTGAGCCGGCGCGCTGTCTCGAGCAAGGACGGCGCGACGCCGCGTGCGACGCCCCGAACGCTCGTGAAGACGCCCCGAGCGACGCTGCGTACTACCCCCATGGCTACGCCGCGCGTGGGCGGTTCCACGCCGCGCCGTGCGCGCGGCGAGGGCGTTGCAGAGGGCTCTACGCCGAAAGCTTACAAGCACCGAGATGTGGCGTAGGCTCGATGTCGAGTCACTGACAGCGCGGCGCCCTCACAGAGTCTTAGAGAGGAACGATGTGGCGCATGAGTGGCGTTGGCGCAGGCCCGGTGGTAAAAAAATCGAAACGTATTTAGGGTCAAGGGTGGGGCCCAGCGCCCACAATCCGCGCCGCCGCAAGCGGTGTACCGTCGTCGTGTGTACAACTGTACATCGCATGTACACAGGTACTTCTGCTCAGGATGATCGAAATGAATCGTGCATTGGTCCCGTACCTGCATACCGCACTGGACCTAACACTGGATCTGGAGGTTCTCGTCGAACTGCGTAAGTTGTGCGTATTGTCAAGGACGAATATCCCGAACAATCCCGTCCGCCTGGTTCGCACTCAGCTGCTTGGGTGTCATCCAGCGTTGGTCACCGTCCTCGAAGTGGATGCAGTACATTATCTGGTCCCAGTGCATCTCGCACTTCTCGACGCTACCCTTATACCACTTCTCATGCGGGTAGCCAGGATCGAAGAGCATCTCGAGGCGAGTCCCCTTTGCAAGCTCGCCGCTCCATTCGAGCTGCTGCATCCCGCGGCGCTGCCTCACAGCAGACGGTGCCGCGGAGCCCGCCACCGCACATGATGCTGGTGGCTTGCAAGCGGCTTTCCGCTTCCCGAGTGCTGTACTAGCACTCGGCTCAGACTCTGACGGACAAGGTGGCCGAGGTGCAGATCGAGCCGACAAAGGAGCCCGCTTTACTGTTGCTAATACTGTTGCCGTCTCATGCGCCATCGCCTCTTCAGCCTCGAGGGCTTCCACAGAATCCTTCGCGCCGTTGTGTCTTGATGGCTCGCCATTCGTCAACGCCGCCGCCTCCACCTTATCAACGCGCTTTGCGACACGCCGGGGAGGCGGCATTTGCTTAGCCTGAAGTGGATCCGAGGACGAACCAGCACCGCCCAGCCGCTTCTCGGACTTACCGCGTGGCCCATCCCGAGGTGGTATCACCGGTACCGATGCCGGACCCGGCACCGGTTCCTGTTCACGCAATTTCTCGTTGACCGTGACACTTCTTTCAGCGACGCCATTATCGGCGCAAATAGGGCAAAACCAGATGCCGTCTGGAATCTCCAAGATGGGTGGCTCCAAGCATAGCTGATGCCATGCAATTGTTGCGCAGAGTAGATTATCGCACAGCATCACCTGATTGTCGGGCATTTCCTTCCCGCTTTCACACCGATAGCAAACTGCCTCGCGCTCGAGCCTTCGTCGCTCCTCCCGGGGGCTTGCCTCCGCCGCCATATTTGCCGACTGTTGCAGTTCCTCATTTATGATGCGTTGCATATTCTCCTGTGCTTCGTTTGCGAACTGCTCGCCGAGAGGTGAATCATGATCACATTCTTGAGCTTCGGGGAAGCACACGTCGCCATCATCATCATCGTCATCATCATCGTCGCCATCATCATCGTTCTCATGTTCGTCTTTGCAATCAATGCCGACGGCGTCGGCTGAGCGCCGGCTCGTAAGTGACTGGACCAGGATGTCCTCGTCGTCCTCATCCTCGTCCTCATGTTGCCCCTCTTCTGCTTGTGTAAACGAGGGCGCTGCACCCTGGTTGCGGGGCTCCTGCGCCATCTCGTCCAGATCGCGCAACAACGCCAGGTGCAAATCCAGGAACAGTGCCCCTTTTGAGCACGTCAACTGTTTCAACTGTTTCACTTGAATGTTTTGTGTTAAAAGTTCTCCACACAAAAGGTACATGTACCAACACGGAAAAAGCTCGTGATGTTTCACATACTAGCTACATGTAGCAGCTGTAAAAGTTCTCCACACATAAGGTACCAACACCTCGGAAAAAGCTCGTGATGTTTCATTGTGCCCGAGCCTTTACTGTACCGAGCCTTTTTCGAAGTCGGTGGCTTGCGCTGGGACCGAGGGACAGCTCACCCTGGCGTCTGCGGCAAGCCGTAAGTTAGGCGTATATAAGGACGGGATCGGATGTGTACGAGATGTGCGGCTGTCTCTAGCTGTCTCGTGTTCCCCGGCTTGCCGAATGACGAATAGTCCGACCCCGAAAACACATGTTAGTCGCCTGCGAGTGCGATGATGGTAGCGCGACCGATCTCTACGTTCTCGATGTCGACGTCCGAACCTGCGATGGCGCCGAAACGGCGAAACAAACTTATAATACTGGAGTATATTAACCTTCAACTAAAACCGAACCGCACTACGTACCATGCGTATTTATTATGACCGTACTTTGTAATACTACGTATAGTGTAGCGAAACGAGCGCGCCCTCGCATAGAGTGGAGGGCCCATTCCCAACAGCATGGTACAATCATGCAGTTGTGTGTCGTTTGGAGGCGACGAGGCGCGCTCGCTGCATGCGAACCGCCCCGCCGCGCGGCGAAATATGCTGCTCGACGACGTAGGTGGTGTCGGCATGTCACACGTGTGGCCGCGTGCGGCATCTCACACCAAGGCTGCCCTCCTTATGCCGTGATGCCGGCGCCTGGAGCGGCGTGCAAGACAAGACGAATCCGAGGCGGACCTCAATTTCCGTTGATGTCTGCCTTGGTGAAGCCGACTGCCGTTAGGTCCTTGACGGAGAAGCCCGCAATCTTGAGTTCTGCGGCGTGGAAGCCGGCAAGCTTGAGCTCGGCGAGCGAGAAGCCATCATTCGCAAGCTCAGCCTTGGTGGTCGCGTGGACCAACTTCATGTCGGCCGCGGTGTACCCGTTCTTGAGCTCTGCCAGTGTGAACCCGGCACGTCGCATATCTTTGCACGTGTAACCGAGCGCCTTGAGATCCTGCAGCGAGAAGGCGGGGTCGACACCCTGCCCGCTCGGCCGCCGCAGCTCCTTGAGCTCCGTCAGCGTGAAGCCCCCCTCGCGCAGCTCGTGCAGCGTGAAGCCCACCGAGCGCAGGTCGGACAGCTTCGCCTCTGCGGTCGTCTTGAGCGTCTTGCACGAGAAGCCAGCCTTCTTGAGCGTTGCGAGCGAATAGCCCGCGTCGAGCAGGCCCTTGAGCGACACGCCCGCCTCCTTGAGGTTTCGCGTCACGCCGGCTTCGCAACACTCGGGCAGCGAGAACTTGCCCGTGTTCAGGATCTCTTTGACCGAGAAGTGGGCCATCTGCAGCTCCTCAATCGAGTAGCCCTCGCCGGCGAGCTCTTTTGCGGTGACGCCGAGCGCCTTTAATTCCTTGAGCAATTTCGCACGATGCGGATCGCGACCCTTAGGCACGTTGGGGTTGATCCTGCCGCCGGCGCTGGATTCCTCGCTCGCAAAGGAGTCGTAGATCGTGTCGAAACCCTCGTGCGCGACACGGTAGTGCTGGTCGTGGCCGAGCACAGTTCGAAGCACCCCGTCATCGCAAATCTTGCACGCCAGCTTGCCACTCTCCACGCGGAAATCGCGAGTTCCAGCGTATTCCTTGAGCGAGTGAGCCTGCAGCTCGACCGGCGTGCAGGACGTAATGAAGTGGTTCCAGCAGCTCTCACCCTTGCCGCGCTTCGCACACGGCGACATCGGAATAGAGACCGGGCCTTTCTCGCCACGTGGTGATGTGGCGGTGCAGTCCCACATGGGTTCCCTCATGTGACTCAAGTTTGTTGTTTGGCAACGGAGGCGAAACGGCGCTATTCGCACTAAAGTCAGTCTTACTTGTAATGCAAATTCGTCCGGCCACCTCCGATTTCAACGTAACATGAAATTTCGCGGCGCTTCGTCATGGAGTCAATCAACCAGCGTGTCCTATCGCTCCGTGCGCTGCTACCGCCGTCGTGCGTCTTCGAGGAGTTGCCGGGCAACATTGCCACGTACACGCAGGTCATCGACACACGGCAGGCCATCATCAACATGGTCGCAGGCAAGGACGATCGTCTACTCGTGGTCGTTGGGCCGGCCGGTGCGACGGCGGACTCGAGCGCCCTACGAGCCCTCGCAGCGCAGCTATCGTCGCTGTCGTCCTCGCTGAGCTCGGAGCTCGTCATCGTGCTGCGCGCCGACGCGTGCATGAGCCTTGCGACGGCCGACCAGGTGAACAAGGGCATTCGCTGTGCGCGCGAGCTGCTTCTTGAAATCAACGGCCTTGGCGTGCCGACAGCAATCGAGTTTCGTGACACGATTACGCCACAATTTTTCGCCGATCTGCTCGCGTGGGCCAATGTCTCAGCGCGCAGCGAGGCCATGCGCGAGCTCGTCTCGGGTCTCTCCATGCCCGTTGGCGTGCGCGCGCCCAGCTCGGACGTCGCATCAGCTGTGCGCGCGATCGACATTAGCGGTGGTGCGCATCACTTCCTGGGCGTGTCAGTCGAGGGCGTGTGTGGCGTGGTCAAGAGCACGGGCCACCCTGACGTTCTCGCGATGCTACCGGTCGACGGTGCCGCCGCCGGCGACGGCTTCGTCGGTGCACTGCGCCGTCTGCACGAGCAGCGGCCGCAGACGGCGCTGGTGCTCGAGCTGGGCGCGGACGACGCGAGCGTCACGCGCGCGTGCGAGGAGATTTGCCGCGACGGTACGCTCGGGGCGCGCCTCGTCGGCGTCGACATGCGGCTCGCTGTCGAAGGCGCAAGCGCGGGCGGCGCGCTAAATGCCGCGCGCTTGCATGCGCTCGCGGCGTCAGTGACGAAACGCCGACGCTCGCGGCTGCACTCGCTGGCGGCGGCGACGGCGGCCGCACCGACGGAGACGCACAATCTGCGCATCAGCGCTGTCAGCCCGCTGCTGCCGCCCGCGTGCCTGCTGGAGGAGCTGCCTCGAACGGAGTCGAGCGCCAAGGTAGTGGGCGATGCGCGTCGGGGTATTCACAAGGTGCTCACTGGCGCGTCTGATCGGCTGGTCGTGCTCTTGGGGCCCGCGGCGGTGGACGACCCGGCCGTCGCGCTCGAGTACGGGGCGCGCCTCGTTCAGCTCGCGCGCGAGGTCGCCGATGAGCTGCTCGTGGTCATGCGGGTCGAGATCAATACGCCCGTCACTCCGTCGACTGGTCCATGGCCCGGCTTGCTCTTCGACCCGGCGCGTGATGGCTCGTATGAGATCAACAAGGGCATCCGACAGTCGCGCGAGCTGCTGCTGCAGCTCAACGCGCTCGGGCTGCCGTGCGCGCTCGAATTCCGTGACACGATCACGCCGCAGTTCTTTGCGGATGTGCTTGCGTGGGCGAGCGTCGACGCGGGCTCCGAGATGCTTCGCGAACTTGTCTCGGGCCTCTCGATGCCGGTAGGCGTGCGCGCGCCCAAGCTGGACGGCGGCACGGCCGAGGACGTCAGCACCGCCGCCGCGGCCGTGGCCGGCGGCGGCACCGGCCGACATTTCCTCGGCGTCACCTCGCACGGGCTTGCGGGCATCGTTCAGTCGACCGGTAACAGCGACATCGCCATCACGCTCGATGGCGGATCGGGCGTCGGCACCCAGCGGGCCGCGGCCGTGCTCGCAGCATGTGCAGGCTCGACGGCGCCAGTCGTTGCGCAGTGTGGTGGCTCCGATCCGGCCGCCTTGCGTGAAGGCAGTCTCCCCGGCGGTGGAGCCTCGGATCGTGAACAGATAGAGATGGCGAGTGCCGTTGCCGCCGCCGTCGCTGCGGGCCAGCCCACTCCTTGCGGTCTCTCGCTCAACTCGTACCTTCTCGCAGGCGCCGCCCTGGTCGGGGCACCCGCCATCCGCGGCCTTAGCCTCACTGAGCCGTGCGTCGACTGGCTCGCCACAGAGCAGATCGTACACACGCTGGCCGCGGCCGTGCGCACGCGTCGCGAGCGGCGGGGACCACCCGTAGATGATGATGCGAAGAAGCGCCAACGGGGCAAGTGAGGCTGGCAACCCTCGTCGCTGGCGCACCTTGCAGCTTGGGCTTGGCGTGGATGCGCTCGGCGGTCCGGGCGCCATCGCAGGTGTCGCCACGAGATCCCACGCCCGCAGGGCCTCATCATCAAAGACGAAACTTAGACGAAACTCTCCGCCTCGGGCGGCTGGCAGTGCGTCAGATTCGGCTCCACGTGCACACGCAGCTCGACTTCTCGGGCGTCGTTGGTATCCGTGAGAGACCAAGGGGATCCCAGCCCTTTGGAGAGACTCAGATTGTGCAAGCCCGTCATCGCGGCCAGAAGAGGCGTGGGGCAGTCCCTGTGCATCCCGGTGCAGCGCGCACGGCAGAGATCCGTCAGGCGTCCTGACTGGCCTCAAGCAGGGTCAGGCTGCGCTGGGGGGGAGCGCGGGACTGCGGAGTGATGCCTGGTTCCTCTCGGTCTCGCGGTCGCGCGGGGCCCGACTCGAGATGATATTTTGGAACGGAATAGTATCCATCGTTATACAGAGCATCTGATCTTCGAATCTGTCACTTGTCACACACACCTTCGAAATAGCCCCTTCCAGCCACGGTCACAATTGCCGATACATCTCGAGATACATCGGACGATGCCATGCGGAACAGCGCACACGCGAAATACCGTGCGTGCCGGTCGCCCCCCCTCCGCCTCCGCGTCCGCCTCCTCGTCCGGTGGTTGCACCACCATGATGCGTCCCATACGAGCCTGCAGTGGCCTGCCCCGCCAATCGCTTTCATATCAGTCGACGCTCACTTTAAGGCGAGCAGCCGCACGCCGTTGACACTCTTACACTGCGCCCTCGCTTGGATGTGAGAGAGCATCGAGTGGAGCGCGCTGAAGCTCTTCTGGCAGGTCGGGCAGCGATAGTTCTGGCCGCCGTTGACGTATCCCTGCGTCAGGTCCTGCTCACCCGCTCCGTTGAATGTGAGCAGCATAGGAGGAGCGTTGGTGTAGCCCGGAGCCTGCTGCCGCACGAAAGCATATGCTTGGCGACGGGCGTTGTCGGCGCCCGGGCAGTGAGGACACGAGCCCGATTCGAAGTGATTTGCCATGCCTGCCATACACCGATACATGCGTCCACATGCAAGGCATGGCACCGTCCGGGCAACCTTCGAGGCAGTCTGCTCGCATGCCTCCGTCCGGGCCCGCTTTACGGGAGTCTGCTCGCGTGCATCGAGCTCGCGGCGCTCGTGGTAACCGCCCAGACCGTGCGTGCGCGGGTTTGCAAATACGGCATACAGATCATCCCAGGTGTGGCACTCGCGGCGAAACAGCTGCGTCTTGCCCTGGCGAGGGTGCTTGAGGAATGAACCCACGGTGCCGGTGGTGCACCAGACGTTGAGCTTCATGCGATCGTTACCATCACTCTTCTCGAGAATGACGAGCTCCCCCTGACTCCACTGGTAGTCGACGTAGGACCATCCATATCTGCTTGCTTCGTTAATCACTCTCTGATGGTCGAAACGGCCCATTGGCGAAGAGCGGGGTCGGCACACTCCACGAAGTGGATGCGATCGGGGGTCCAAATTGCGTTTCGTCAAAACGCGTCGTCTAGGTGCGTTGCTCATTTTCTCGACGATGACTTTCCACGTCGCCCGGGTTCTCTTGCTTCTTCTCTCCGCACTCCGGGCTCTTTGAAACCTCTCGAGGCACACAACGGCCAATGTGGCCAGCCCGCCCGGGGACCCGCCATCCTTCAGGGAACGGGAAATACACATCAAAACATCGGAAGCAGATGACGTAGCCAGATTGTGGAGCTCGAGAGAGAGATTTCCGAGCTCCACACAATGCCGCGCTCACAACGTCACACCGGCATGCGTAAGATGTACTTGGTCGGCACGCGCATTGGGGCCGACCTGCCGCTCTCTTCAGACTCGTCCTCGAACTCGACGAGGTAGTCCTTGGGCGGACCGCCTGCCATTTCCGAGGGCGGCGTATGCACCATGGCCTTGTAGAAGCACGTCGTGTCCGGATAGAGCGCGAGAATCCATTGGCCACGCGGGAACTCGTTATATGGGGTGTACACGGACGGCTCGGTCAGTGGTAGCGGCATCACCATGCGTCGCGAGACTATGTGCTCCCGCGCACTCGACTCCGCCCATGGGTCGGCATCGGCATCGTCCTCGTCCAGGATGGTGTACTTGTTGGTCGCCGGCGAGTAACGTAGTATCGTCGCCAGGATCCAATCCTGAGGCTGCATCTTGTTGCTGGGCGGCTTGGCGCATACCTGGGAAGGCGGCAAGAGGGACCGTGGCGAAGAGAGAGCCCCCGGTGTCAGCATCAAGAGGGGCGGATGCGTGATGAGGTGAGCCATCAAGAGGGATCGAGAGGGATGGTTGCGTGATGAGGTGAGCGTGCCAGCGGCGTGGGGGCGCCCGCCATAGTGCCCGCGAGCAGCGGTTGGACGGGGGACAAGGGAAAGAGGCACTGCAAGGACAAGGGATAGAGGTACTGCAGGCTTGGTGCTCACCTTCGAGCCGTCGGGGATCATGTAATCGGGCGCAGCGGGTACCGCCCCGCACAGCGGCAGGTTGCACTCCTCGCGTGGCGCGACGGGCAGTTCGGAATCGTTGTAGTGGAAGCCCTGCACGCTCGGGGGGGGCGCCACGCGCTCCTCGGCCATCGCCTCCGCAACCGCTCGTTGGCGCTCAGCCTCCTTGAAAGAAACCTTGCGCCCGCGGCCGCGCTTGTGCGAGTTGGCCGAGGTCGGCTGCTCTGGCTGCCCCCCCGAACCCGTGCCACCCATCGAGCCCTGACGGCCGCGACGGCCCGCGGCAACCGCAGCCGCAAGCGGCACTGCGTCACCAGCGGCTGCAAACGAGCTGGCCGCACCAGCCGCGTCAGCATCGTTACTCGCCGAGTCTTGGCGCGCGAGCTGCGTCTTCATCTGCGGCGTCTTGAGCTGGCCCTTCTCCTTAAGCTCCTCCTCGAACTTACGCAGCTCCGACGAGCAGTGAGAAAAGTGCTTGGTCACCTCTACGTGCATCTGTTCAGCGAGCGACACCTTTTCCTCGTCAATGTCAACCAGCTCCCGGTAGGTGCGCCGCGCCTTAGCTAGGTACTCCTCGTCGGGCTCGCGGCCGTCCTGCACGGAGCGCTTTGCCTTGGCGATGTGATTCTTGGAGAGACGCTGCATGCGCTCGAAGAGCTCCTGCGACTGCGTGTCGAGCTCTCGGAGTTGCCCGAGATAGCGTTTGAGTTCGCCCGGCAGGTTGGCCTCGTCGATCACGGAGTTCAGGAAGTTGTCGAGGTAGGACTCGTTGCCATCCAAGGCGACCTCGGACGAGGTCTGAGGCGCCGCTGGCTGCTTGCGGGGCATGCCAGCACTGCTCACAAGACCCTCCGGTTCTTCACAGAAGCACTCGAACTTGACAGTGTGTGTGGTGGATTGCTGCGGCCCTGTTGCTTAGACACAGCCCCTCGACCAGAACCTCGACACGATCTCCGACTCCCCGAGACCCCGGCAAAAGCCTGAGCGTCGTCGAACGAGCGAAAGCAGATGGCAAACGTATCGTTGATTGTGCTTGTTGTACTGCTGGGGGGCGCAGCGACGTTGCCACACGCCGGAAGCTCGCAAGCCGCTGCGGTGTCTCGTCGTGCGGCGCTCATCGGCCTTTCTGGACTTCTGCCGGCAGCGCCTGCACGCGCCATCTTTGAGAGTCCGCTGCAGCTTGCGCTCCTCCAGATCGCGACCGCGCAACCCAAATTGCGCGGCCTTATCATCGAGGTCGCCGAGGTCAAGCGTAAGCGCATCAAAATGGCAGCTGATGCGGAGGATGATGCCTACGTCTTCAGGTTTGCGCGTTCGGTTTTGGATCCACAGGTCAAGAGCATGCAGAACGCGGCGAGCGCGCTTCCGGCGGGCGTTGCGGCTGGGCTCGTCTCCGATTACCAGCAGCAGTTGGCCGCGCTGGATGCGGGTTGCAGGGCCAACGATGCGGGTAACGAGCTTGACGCGCTCGTGGCTGCCGAAAAAGCTTTGAGCGAGTTCCTCGACCTCGCTGCGAAGGCCAAGTATGACGTGCGCCCGCGGGAGGACATCAACGGCTACGAGGGATCGACCGGGATCCTCTACAACAAGTTCCTGTTCAGGAGCGGTTGAGAGCGTCACGCGTGGGTGCCGGCCATGTCGAGGCCATGCGGGCGTCAGAACGAATCTTTTGTTTGCAGAGAGGCAGTGGACACTGGAGAGCAGAGAGCAATCGGCAGAGACGCTTGGAGTAAGGAGAGCACAGATCACTTGGTGAGGCAGTGGACACTTGGAGAGCAGATTGATGGAAATTCGCGGCGCCTGCACCTCGGTCCTCGCAGCGGCTTCCGCGTTCCGGCCCCCCGGGCACACGGGCCGAGGTTGCCTTCTGGCCTTTCTGTCTGTAATGACCTACATGTAGCAGAGCAAGCTTGTATTATGCATATAAGGTCGTGCCTCCTGTTGCCTCGCCAATGTGACCTGTGAAAAGTCGTTTCTTTCGCGTCGTCAGGAAGGACAGGCCGCGACCGACAGTTCCTGCTGGGCTCTCTGCCAGATGACGAAGAGTGCCTCGCGGAGCCAGAGCGACATCGCGAAGATCATCGACCTGGCGGAGTCCAGGCTCATCTCGACGACCCCAGGCTCTGTGCCGCCGCACTTTGACGATGGCGGCCACCTGCCTTTCGGTGGCACAATCGGCAATACACGAGGCCCATCAGCGTTTGGAAGGCGCAAGGCGACACGCGCAAATGCGATCGGAAATCCGCAGGCTCTGCTGCTCAACTTTCCGCCCCAGAACGGCCCAGCACAGCTCGCCTGCTGGGAGCGCAATTACAAGAGCTCGATCTACATGGACCCAAGTGCCGAGGGGGAGAGGCTCAACACGACGAATTGGACAGTGGGCCTCCAGGGGAAGCCCACAGAGCCATCTTACCTCGCGCTCGCGCAGCAGACGTGGGGGAATCTACGTCAGACGGCTTGCACCCGCCCGACGGTCGCGCCCGCCTTCATCCCGCCGAAGCGTGACGCGACTGCCGAACAGGTTGCTGCTGCTAGCTACTCATGGAAATGGCCCGAGCGGGAGCAGCGGCCCGCGGCGCCGCAGATCAAGAGGCCCGAACAACTGACGCAGTCCTTCCTCGAGGAGTACGAGCAGCGCCCGCCCTGGCTCAAGTACTGAAGAGAGTGGAGCTCGCACATCTGCCCAGCAGTGGTGGCACTGACGCGACTCTGCCCGGCGAGCCTCGCGGGGCGAAGGGCTCTCGCGCCTCGGATTTGGGGTGGCCGTGCGCATGCTCTGATCGGATATCCCGGCCTGCGCCCCACATCCCCACGCACCCCGGGACGGGGACCAGCGAGGCCCTTCCATGGGCCCCTTCGTGAGACGAGAAATGGTCACACGCCGGTTACTCGCGCAGTACCGGTTCGTCTGTATACGCTGGACAAACGCTCTTTCGGTTCGCTCAAAGTTTCATTGGCACGAAGGCGTGATTCTGTTTTACGCTCAAAAGTATACCTGCACAATTCGTCTCAACACCGATGTTTACTTGCGGCGAGTGATCGCGCGCCGAAACTTGCGCCCCGCGTTACACGCGGCGCCGACGGGGCCGAGGCCAAGGCAAGGGTGGGGATGAACCAGTTACCTAGTTAACTGCTTAACAAGCACTAACTGGCAGTTTTAAACTGTTATGTGGCAGTTTTAAAACTGTTACCACTATCTGGCAGCTGCCAAAACCCCACCACCCAACCAGTTAACAATAACCCAAACCAGATAACAAGACGCATAACAAAAGACGTGGACGGCAGTTCAGACCTCATGATTCCTTCTCCCTTCTCACGTGCTCTCTAGGTCATGTGACCTCAGATACCACCCCAATCGAGATGGACGCCCCGCACACGCCATTCTCTGCAAGGTTCACTGCTTCTATAGCTTGCAGCACGCCTGGCCACACAGGGTGCGCCCGTCGTCGTGTCAAAGGCAGCCCAAACTTGCGCCGATCGCCTGGTACCCGAGTCATGCTGGCCGGCAGAAAAGGGGCTGCCCGCCACCACGGCCGCGAGTCTCTCAGCTTCCTTGCGCGGCGATCGCCGCTGATCCTCATCGGCTGGCGCTTCCACCCGAGCAGCAGCCGCACTTGTAGCAGCAGCTTCCGATACGGTTTGTGCCGCTGCCGCCGCTTTCTCCGCGTGCTTGGCCTGTGCGGCGGCTTCGTGCTGCGCTATGATCGTCCTTTGACGCTCTCCTCAAACTCAGCGACCATGTCCTCGCAGCCTGCTAGGTGCTCGATGGGCTCCCACGTGTTGTCTTTGTCGGCGTACCATTCACATTGAACGTCGTGACGCCTGTGCTGAGGCGCTGGCCAAATGATTTTTCCCGGCTTATAGATGTCCTTGCCGGCCGCCGGGTCGAAGGCGCTCGTAGGTGTGCGCTTTGCCCGTGCCCTCCAGCTTCGGCGGCGACGGCAGCGCGCCGTTCTTGCTTATCGGTCGACCGCGCTTTTTCTTCATGCGAGTGCGCGAGAAATACAAGAAAATCATCGATTTGGAAGTTTCGAGTGTCCCTTCCCTTCAGGGCTGATCGAG
>ENA-UOXO01000464-UOXO01000464.1-mixed-culture-metagenome-genome-assembly--contig:-NODE-464-length-31038-cov-51.948359_pt1 | contig 31038 bp, 16 predicted proteins | sample MGYA00238162_ERZ761640 | MGnify/ENA primary metagenome ERZ761640 (study PRJEB28914, sample SAMN08778297) | mixed culture metagenome | isolation source: Freshwater growth medium | place: USA...
CTGTCTCTTCACACGGTGGTTCACGGCCGCTTAACTGTTGGGGTCAAGCGGCAGGTCGCGTAATTTAGAGCTCATGCCATCTCCAAAGCCCGGCACTGCACACCCACGCGCGCGCCGTGACATCCTTGTTCAGTGAGTCATGCACAGCGCCACAGCCACACTGGTACGGTCGAGAGTGCAGCGCCGTCGTCATCGCGTGCCGCGTGCCCCCTGCCCCTGCGCGCCGGCTCCATGGTGAACATGCAGCGTGTGGCCGCCGCCGCCCCCACGTGCGCGAGACGGCCCGTGTGTACATGTCCATATGTGTGCATGCTTCTGTGCCACGCGCTGTTGCGGGCGCGCCCTACCTCCACTTGTGGGAAACCTCGAGCAGGTCCATCTCGATGTTGCCGATGAGCGCCGCCATCTGCATGTGGTTGTTATGGGCCTCCTTATCACTCATCGACGAGGTACCCACCAGCACGTGGCCGACGGAGTAGGGCACATGGAGAGTCGCGTCCAAGTCCAGCCAGCGCCCGTCCACGAGGCCTTGGGTCCACATGTGCCATCCAAACTGCCCGGGCTTGTCCGAGCTGCCTCGGCTCACCTGACCGTCCGCGCCGACGGTCGCCTCACCCGAGATGGCGGAGCCCCCGTCTTCCACGTACACGAGGCCGTGGCACACGCGCGCGGGGATGTGACGCGCCTTGAGTACGGCGGCCAGTGACATCCTTGTTCAGTGAGTCATGCACAGCGCCACAGCCACACTGGTACGGTCGAGAGTGCAGCGCCGTCGTCATCGCGTGCCGCGTGCCCCCTGCCCCTGCGCGCCGGCTCCATGGTGAACATGCAGCGTGTGGCCGCCGCCGCCCCCACGTGCGCGAGACGGCCCGTGTGTACATGTCCATATGTGTGCATGCTTCTGTGCCACGCGCTGTTGCGGGCGCGCCCTACCTCCACTTGTGGGAAACCTCGAGCAGGTCCATCTCGATGTTGCCGATGAGCGCCGCCATCTGCATGTGGTTGTTATGGGCCTCCTTATCACTCATCGACGAGGTACCCACCAGCACGTGGCCGACGGAGTAGGGCACATGGAGAGTCGCGTCCAAGTCCAGCCAGCGCCCGTCCACGAGGCCTTGGGTCCACATGTGCCATCCAAACTGCCCGGGCTTGTCCGAGCTGCCTCGGCTCACCTGACCGTCCGCGCCGACGGTCGCCTCACCCGAGATGGCGGAGCCCCCGTCTTCCACGTACACGAGGCCGTGGCACACGCGCGCGGGGATGTGACGCGCCTTGAGTACGGCGGCCAGGAGGACGGCATGTTCGGTGCAGTCGCCCGAGCCCGTGCGCGCTGTCTCACTCGCCGACGCGTAGGCAGTCGACAGGTGCTTGGAGGAGATGTGGTTGTGCACCAGATCCCGAAGGGCAAAAGCAAGCTCCCGCTCCGCTTCGGCCGTGAGCTTGAACGGCTCCTCCGTGATGCTGGGCAGCTTGTGGCCCTGGGCGGCCAGCTGCGCATCGACCCGGTGCGCGAGCTCCACCACCACCTCGTCACTCGAGTCGACCATCGCCGAAGGCTTGCGGAACTCGGCATTGGTGAGCTCGGCTGAGGTGGCACGGCGCGGCGCCTGCAAGTCGATCGTGACGAGCAGTTGGTTATTGCCCGCGTCGACGACCTTCTGATAGCCAGCGGAAGGGAGCTCGAGCTTCGCCTGCTTGTCCTCCTTGATGCGCACCCGGAGCTTCACCATGCGCGCGTCGTACACGTCGGTGATCTGGCGCGAGAGCGGCGCAAACATCGCGTACACGAGCTCGGGCAGCTTGCGAGTCGGATCGTCGACCGCCGCCTGCAGCGCGTCTTCCTTGCTCGAGAGCGCTGCGAGCAGGTGGCCGAAGGGCATGTCGAGCCCCATCTGGAGCATCCGGTAGCAGCGCAGCGGCCCATGCACCGGATACGCCTCGCTCATGTTGACGGGCACATCCGAGATTTGTACGGTCCAGAGAGAACTCTCGACCTTCTCCTCGCCATCCCAAACTTGGCCCATACCGACGAAGGTAGAGGTGAGATTGACGATCCGCGGGCCGAGCTCGGGCCGCATCGTCTGGATCACGATCTCGCGCTCACCCGCACGGCACCGCCGCGTGAACTCGAGGCGGGCGCGCATCCGGCCACGCCACGGCTCCTCGGGCAACTCCAGATCGGTCACGTGCTCCTTCTCGCCGTTGTACGAGGTGAGCGTGATGCCGCCCTCGATCATCTTGGCGTGCATCTTCACCTCCGAGTTGGCGAACCGCTGGTCGTAAGACATCACCGCCACGCCGCCGCTCAGCTCCATCCCGGCAGGCACGTCTGCAGGCGCGGGCTCGGTCAGCAGCGCCTCCTCGAAGACGGTCTCGAAAGCCATGCGCGATGTGTCGGTGCCGCGGCTCACCTGCACGTCCATCAGCTCCATGTTTTTCACGGACGTCTCAGTCACAGACACCTGCGTGTTCATGTAGCCCACCGTGGTGTCCGCAATCGTGACCGTGTACCACTCGCTTACGTCGAGCGGCGGCATGAGCGAGGATGACGCGGCGGCCGCCTCCGCCGCGGCCTGTGCCGCCTGCCATGCCTGGGCCTGCTCCTCCGTCGCCGCCGGCACGGCCGCGCTGGCCGGCGTGCCGATCGCGAGCAGCGCGAGCAGCGCAACCTCGCGACACCTCATTTGATGGAAGCCACGTGTTCAGAAGCGGGCACGACCTTTTCAACTGAGAAGAGTTGGTACCTTCTCTATGAGCACGCTCCGGCTCACAGCCGTTTCACACAGAGCTGCGACCGAAGAAAGTGTGAACGTCAATACCAAACGCGCGCATTGAACGCGCGACCACTGGCGTGAATGTAATGAAAATCTAAATCTAGAAAACAAGCACGTCCAATTGAGCACGTCTGCTCCGCTCCGCTGCAGCACGCATAAAATACAGCTCATTTTACGCCCCTGTCGCGTTGACCGGCAGGTTCTTGAGGGACATGAGCGAGTCGCCGAAGAGGTTGTACCCTTCGATGGTGTAGTCTCCATCCTGGTTGGGCCACTGCGTGAGCATGTACTGGATGCCCGCATACATGAGAGGGCCGACCCTGGTCACTTTGCCGCCCGTGAGGGCCGCGAGCGCACCCGTCTCCATGTCGGCCGGCGGCACCCATTGTGCGGTGGGCGCCGACGAAAACATGGCGATCGCACCCGAGCCCGGCACGTTCGGGTTGCCCTCCATGAGCGCCTCGGCCAAGCACTTCTTCTCGCCGGTGTGGAACGGCGACGTCGTGTGCCCGAAGTCGCCGCAGTTGCAGCTGCCGTCGAGGATGATCGGGTTCGTGTAACGATTGGTTAGATTGTGCGCATCATCAATGTCAAAGTGGGTCATGACCCAGTAGTGGCCGGCGCCGTGGCCAAGGTAGTTGACGAGCGACTTGCCCGCATCGAAGGCATCGATGAGATCCTGCAGCCCTTGCTTGGTCGTCGCGTACGGGTCGCACTCGACCGTGTCTGCCTTGTAGTGCCAGCCGAGCAGCGTCTCCTTGTACTTGGTCACACGAGTGCAGTCGGTGGGGTGGGCAGGCGTCGGCTTTGGCGCATCTGTCTGGTCGGACGCGATGCCCCACGCATCCCCGACGAAGCTCTTCACGCCCGGCGTGGTCTCGTAGTGCTGGATCTTGTCCACCTGCGCCGCCGCCGCGTCGCCCGTGATGCGTGACACGAAGAAGTCGATGGCGTAGTCCTGCGTGATGAACGCGTAGCAGTTGTCACACGAGGCCTTCGACTGGAGGCCGATGGGCGACGGGATGGCCTCGATCGAGCCGAGGAGGAGCACGTGCGCCATCTTGGTCGCCTTGAACTGGCTCTCGATGTACGCCTTGAATTGGGTCGCCGTCTTGCCGACCTGGCTCGCGGGCACCAGCGTCGTTGGCACGCCCTGCACCTGCTCCTTGTGCGCCTTCATCGTGGCCGCCTCCTGGGCGAGGTTCTCGTCGTGGATGAGGAGCGCCGTCTCGGGCGCGCTCGCGTCGAGGACGAGGGCGTCCGAGTTGGCGAACGAGGCGCGGTACAGCTCCGCGAACGAGCGCGTTACACGCACCGGCATGCCGTTCATGCCCGCCTCCGCCACACCCGTCAGCTCGATCGTCGCCGACGTGAGCACGCGCAGCGTGCGCCGCGCATGGTCATACCGGACAGGCATAATGGTGAGCACCTGATAGGCAATGTCTCGGAGCACCGCGGGCGCCGAGAGCGTCGCCGCCGGCGCCAACACGTTGAACACGTGTGTCGCATAGGCGCCCATCTTCATCGGCACGTGTGTCGCGTTCGTCGGACCCCCGCAGCGGAACGAGTGCTGCGCGGGGGCGAGCATCTGGCGGGCGCCGAGCGCGACCTCTTCGTACACGGCGTTCGTGACGCGCAGCGCCGCGCTGCCTTCCTTGACGGCGAGCGCGTAGGAAGAACGCTGCACAGGTAGGGCGGGCTCGCCATCTTCGCCGATCCACGGCGACGTGGCGACGCCGGGCAGCGTGAGGTGGACGATGCCGTCGCCGTTGTCGTGAATGCCCAGCTTGGTATGGTCGAGCCGGTGCTCCACGGAGAGCGCAAGAGCGGAAAAGGTTAGCAAGAGCATGGGGGGTACAGCGTCGCTTCACAGTCCGGCACCGGTTCACACCTTAAGCTCAAGCCCGGAACTGTGGGCGGTCAGAGGTGTTCTAGTGCTGTGCTTTAGAGCGCGCGCGTCCTCTGACTGTTTCACCTTCTCGATGCAGGCTGCACTCACTCTGAAGTCGGGGGATGAACAGCGAGGCGCTCGCTTGAAGGTCGATCGATCCCCGTCCCGTTCCGAGATCTCACCGGACCGCGAGCCCGCACAACCACTTCAGCTTGTCCTTTTCTCACATGAGCAAGGCTGGAGGGCTCGCCGGCAGGCCGGCCGACATCCTCTCCATCCCGGCACGCAGAGCAGCGTACGCGGCGGCGAGCAGCACGGCGAGGATGCACACGTTGTAGAGCAGCCGGAACGTGCCCACCACGAGCCCGTGCGGCTCGGGCGGCACGAGCTGCGCGAGCGCGGCGGCGCCCGCGACAGCGCTGAGCGCGCGCACGGCGACGAGCGCGGCGTCGGGAACTGCGCGCAGCAGAGGAGCCGCGTACAGCTGCGCGATCGAGCGTAGGGACGGGCCGTTGTCGGCGTAGCCCTCGTTGCGTGCGGTCGCCTCAGGGACAGCCGCGAGCTCAAGGAGGAGCAGCGGGAGCCCGAGGCCCGCCACGAGCATAACGGACGCTACGCTGCGCGCGAGCTCAGTGTGCAGCACATCAATGACCAGGGCGCACATGTACCCGAGCACAAGCGCGACGGCCGCCACCAGCAACGCTAAGCCCGCCGGGTTGCGCGCGTGCGTCTGTCGCGCCCATTCCTTCATCGCCCCTGGCCTCCGATCTCGCGTCGCTGCCGCCCACGCCACCGCGGGGTCGACGATGCCTGAGGCGGCGGCGGCGGCGTCGCGACGCTCCTGTGCGGCCGCATCGCGCCACAGACCAAAAGAGAGCTCGGTCACCTGGTACCCTCCAGTCGGACACAGAGAGACGAGCGCCCCATGCTGCAGCAGAGGTGCGCCCGCGCTGAAGAGTGGCTCCCCCTCCCACTCCCACTCCTCCTCCACCTCCAGCTCCGCCTCCTCCCCGAAGCCGCCCAAGCCGCCCAAGCCGCCGCCGCTGTCTGTTAGGGGCCGTCCCAGCCGTCGGCGCCGCCCGAGCTTCTCGAGGGACGGACCGCCGTGCAGCACGCCCGCACCGCCGCTCGCCGACGCGAACCGAGCGCTCGCGGCAGCGCCTGTGGGGAGCTGCTCGAGGAGTTCGGCGAGGCGCGGCGCCGCAAGCTGATGAGCGAGGGCACCGAAGAGCGCGGGCAAGAGCAGCAGCGCCCCACCGATCGCGAGCACTCCCCCAGCGAGAAGCGCCGCCAGCGCCGTGCCCAGCGCGGCGAGCGATCGACCGCGCGCGGTCCGCAGGCCAGGCACGCGTGCGAGGATGGTTGCGCTGGCTACGGAGCCGACGGCGCCGTCGGCGTCGAGGACGAAGAGGACGACGCTGCCCACGAGCGCCACCGCAGCGAGCAGCGCGCGCCCCAGGTGCACGCTGATCCCGAAATAGGCGATGCTCACCAGCGCGAGCACGACCGTGCATGCAGACGCACCCAGGCCAAAGGCGCGCACGTCGAGGCGCGGCGCGCCAATGAGGGCGCGTTGGAGCAATTCGAGCTGGAGGCGTGCCTGTGCGCCCAGGAGTATCCAGCTCGAAGAGAGCGCGCTCTGCACACCGCGCTCTGCCGCGCTCTGCGTGGCCGCGCTGGCGCCGCCGACTGGGGGCGCCCCACCGATCGCATACTCCGAGGACAAGGCGGACGACGTGGAGGAGGCGCGCATGGGGAGATTGAGCATGGGCCGGGCGGCCTCGATGAACTCGGAGGTGTCGAGGTCGGCCGCCAGGCTCACAAGCGTCGCCGCCGGCCCGGGCAGCTGCGAGGTGAGCACCGCGCGCGTGGGCACGGGCACGGAGCGCAAAGCACGGTGGGCTGCCGCGAGCTGATCCGTGGTGATCGAGGCGGGAACCATTGCGGGATGTCCCGAGGCCGCGGGGACTACGAGCGTCACGAGCGTCACAAAGTCGGCTGGCTCGATGAAGGCCGCCGCGCTCACGATCACCGCGGCCTCTGGGCTCGCCATGTCTTCCATGCGCCGCGCGAGCGCCCGCTTGTCGGCAGGCGAGAGCGCGTGCAGCGCGCGCTGCGCCGCGAGCAGATCGGCGGGCGCGAGCCCTTGGCCGCGCTCAAGCCGCAGGGCTGCCGCAGGGCTCAGGATGGGCGCGAGCGCCGCACATGTGGCTGGATCCTGAAGGTCCATGCGGCGGGTGCGCCGACCGGTCGGCTTTTCAAGCGCAGGACCGGGGAACCCTGTTGTGGTTGTTTGGCCGCGAGCGAGGAGACTCGTGTGAACCCTTTTCTTTCTCACGAAAGCGGGTTGTCGCACATCGTGCGAAGCTGCGACTCTGGGAAATTCATGTCCGAAAGATTATCACGAGCCAACCCCACGAGGGTCGCCCCACAGCAGTCAAGTCAAAGTCAGGACGCGAGCAGCCCCATGCCCCAACATCACGGACAGGCAGGGCGGACAGGTGCGATGACAACAGGCGCCCCAGATGCCACCCTGCCCTTCGACCCGGGTCGAGTTACACCTCTAAGGCAAACCCACCAAAAAAGGGAACCCAGTCCGAAGTCTCACAATCCTTTTCATTTGCTGCGGGGAATTAATTCGTAATGGCGGACGAGCCACATTCTCTCTGGGCGGGATGAGGCTCAACGGTGCAGTGCAGGTGCTGCTTGCATGCTCTCAGAGCGCTAACCTGAAGAGTGTCACACATCCTCAGCTCTCCGTTGAAGTGGATTCGACGGACAGACCCCAGCCCGACGGCATTGGATGGAAAACTGGTGCAGGATCGCCATTCGGGTCTTGGAGCTTCTCTCTCTTGTATCAAGGTGAGCCAACTTGCAAAGCAATCGTCTATGCTGCGATGGGCCTTCCCACCGATAGTCTTGACGAGGAGAACCTGAAGGATAACGGTGGCAGCCCGCGGGCAGTAGAATTGTTTGACATCGAAACGTCGCCCGATTCCCGACGCAAGGGACACGCCACCGCGCTCCTGGACTTCATCTTTGAATGGCTTCCGAGCGAATGCGAAGATCATGCGACGTTGATCTTCGCCAAGGATGCGTCTGACATACATGGGCTTTATGAGCATTGGGGATGGGTCCGCGAGGAAGAAGACGGCTATGAGCATGTTGTCAGCAGGGCACTCCGGCCTTTGGACACTGCCTCGACATTGGGATGATGCGGAGGCTCGTACGCGCAATTGCTCATCCATGACTGACCCCGTGGCCGTTAAGTCGCATACGATGCCGTCAAGTTGCATACGATATCGTCTGCGACTTGACGGCCACTCGAGACTATCGCGCCCGAGATGGGGCGGTCCCCCGGCGGACCACACCCGCCGCGTCCCGGACGCGGTGAAGCGAAGACTACCGAGATGTTTCTTCGTTGGTCGACGTTCCCGTCCTGGGCCGAGCAGTATTTTCTATCGTTCTCGCCTGGCTCTATCCGTCTTTCTGTGTTCGTCGGGCAACGAGCCCAGAGCCAGACGAGAACATCAACCGGCCGGGCGAGCCTAGATGCTCAAATGGTAAATGCAGACGGTCGACACACGACACACACAGTCGAGTCGGGACGGATACGTACCAGTTCCAGTATGAAGTTTCATCCGTCCTGTTCACGACGTCTGCTGTGTGTTCTGTCGGCATGCTAAATGACCCGCACGGCTCTCAGCCGCTCGCACGTCGCAGGCCTCGCTGTCCACTTGCGCACCGTCTTCCGAACTCGATTGCTCCGCATGCCCCATCTGCGCCCCATGCTACTGCCTGCGCGCGCGCGCCACGCTCCCATCCCCGCTGCTGCCTCGTTGTCAAGTTTGTGCGGAAGATGGCCTTTACTGAGTATCGCTTTTGGGGTTTGAGTCAAGGTCATCAGACGAATGTGCTGCCACTTTCCAAGGCCAGAGATACCAGGACTTTTCCTTCTTGTCCTCCTTGTCCTTCTTATACTCGTCGATCACTTTATTGAGGCCTTTTTTGATGTCTTCTTTAGTTCGATCGGCGTGCATAGAGCGAATCACATCCATGGAACTCTTTGCTTTCCCGATTTCCCATATGAGCCAATAAGCAAGCGCACATATGCAAACGAACGTGATACTGCCTATCGCCAACAGTATGACCATGAAGTTCCAGGATCGGACTGCGAGCATAAAAGCAACGTGTGCGCATGTCAGATGCTAAAAGGCTTACCTGCACGGACGAGCTGCACGCGTACTCTTGATCTGAACGAGCTGGATCAATCCCGTGCCCGATAGGCCGACAGAAAAGAGAAAGAGGACGTTGAGGGTGGCAAACTCTCCGCTAAGGCGTGCGACAACGGCTTGTACCTCGTCTGCCCTAGTGCGGTCCGCACCAGGAATGCCAAATGCGATGTAGAGCCAACTGGAGAGCAAGAGCGTCAACATAAGGACGAAGCACGCCCCGCAGTTGGTCCCGACGAAAGTTCTCTCAGAATTATCAGACAGAGCCGATACGCACTCTTCGATGGTTTCGCCAGGTCGTCCAGACGACCAGGGCCAGAGGGATGTGCCGTTGCAGCGCTCCAGAGCAACGCCTGACTCATAAAAGCTCCAATCATCGATCTGTATCGCGCCGAAGCTACCGACGTTCATTGTAAGCAAGAGAGCCGAAAGGATGCCATACGTCGCACACGCACTTACCATGGATTCGATCTTATACGTGAAGTGAAAGGTACCCGCCCATGGCTTCTTGTTGTCTTCATCGAGCTTGTTGAAAAAATAGAGCATTTCCGGCGACTCGAGTGCGTTTTCGAAACGCAGAGCCACTTTTGCTGGGAAGTAATCGCCCAGCCAACAGCGGCGCGAGAGCATGCGCAGGTCATCGAGGTCCTGCATAGCATTGATTTGGCAGATCTCGATGCATTCGGCCACGCACCCAGGGTGTTTGTCTTCTTTATCAGCGTACTTCTTGATGAAGTCGAGCAAGTTATCGGACGGCGGTCTCGTTGTTGTGTAGCCCATGGCTCTGTACTCTTCCATGGAGCGGCTGCCTGGACGACCTTCAGGCTTGCCTTCAGGCTCTTTAGGCTCTGGCGCAACGATGTCTTTAGGCACTAGCCGCTTGAGGATCTTATTGCGCGATCCAAGCTTGATGCCCAGCTGGAGATGGTCTGTTGCAGTAAGCATCTTGGCATCGTCCACGGAGCAAATATCGTTGTCGGCAAGGATGGTGAGAGCTTCTGGGTTCACGCCGGCGAGGAGATTTCGCAGCTCAGGCTCTGGCGCAACGTTGTCTTCTTGCTTGATGTCTTGCACCGTTTCAATCATTTCGTACACGCGCGCGCGATCGCGCGCGCTGGTGAGGCAAGAGTCTGTCGAGCTCATAACATGAGTAATCGCAACGACCTTGGCTAACGAGTGTTACCCGAGGGTGCGGTGATGAGATCTCCCAGGATTCCTATAAGCCTGGGAATTTCAACGACGCGCCGAGAAAACGTGATGATGGCTTAATTACATGTATGAGTTACTGAATCGCGTCAGCGGCGTCACGTTTCACGTCTCAGTGGCCCGAGCAAGCAAGCAATGCCAATGATCGTTTCGAATCATTAGCTTGCTTGATTGAGGCCGAGCGATGAAGTGAGGAACGATAAGGGACGAGCCCCGCCCCATGTTGATGTTTCCGCGGGGATGGTTTGCGCGCGAGAGCGCGCCGAGCTGGGCGCCGACCGCCGTTGTTTAAACAGGCCGATTCGTGTCCGGTCGGTCATTGTGATACCGCGACCAAAAAACCGGAGTCTCAAACCCTCGCCTTGCGCTTGGCGGCCGCCGTGCCACGCGTCTGTCGGGTCTCCGGCGCCGGCGACAAACCAGGGGCAGCGGCAGCGGTGCGCTTTGCCACGGGGCGGCGCGGAGGCACGGACCACTCGGGCACGTCAGGTTCCTCCTTGTCGACCATCGGCATCGCCTCCGGCAGCGTCGGCGGCTGCGACTCCTCCTTCACCTCCTTCATCATCCCCGCGGTGGCGCGTCCGCTCCGCGTGGCCTTGCCCGCCATACTCTTCTTGGCCGCCTGCGCGTGCGTCGAAAGGTCCATGCTTTCCTGCTCGCCCTCGTCGTCTTGCTTCGCCGCCCCTTCTGCGTCCGCCTCGTCCGCCACCACTGGCGCCCCGGCCTCCTCCTCGTCCTCCTCCCTGGCCTCCGCTGCTTGGGCCTGGCGGAGGGCGTCGATGTGGGGAGCGAGGGCAGCCAAGAGAAAGTCGCCGTGGCGGTCGGCACGCACGCCCTTGCCCCCAAAGCCCCAGCAGAGCCGCAGCTCCTCCGGCGTGCTCGGGCAGCGGCGTACCATCTCGCAGAGCGAGCGCACGTGGCAAATGTTCCACACGTAGCGCTCCCCGATCTCGTCGGCGCGCACGTGTGTGGCCGCGAGCAGCGCCTCGTAAGCGGCCACCTCAGCCCCCGGCAGCAAGTCCGTGACCTTCTCGGGCATCGGGTGCGCCTCCGGGCCGCGCGCCTCATCATCTAACTCCCGCGCCGCGCGCACGTCGCGCACCGCCTGCGCCTGCGCCTGCGCCCGCGCCTGCGCTGCTGCCGCCGCCTTCGCCGCGTCGCTTGCCTCGCCGCCTGCCGCCCCCGCCGCTGCCGCCGCCACTGCCTCATATTCAACTCTCGCTGCTGCGTGCGCTGCCCTGAGCGCGCTCACGTGCGGCCGCAGCGCCTCGAGGAAGAGCTCGCCGTACTTGTCGACACGCACGCCCGAGCCTCCAAAGCCCCAACAACCTCGGAGCTCTTCAATGCTTTCGGGGCATCGGCGCACCATCTCGCAGAGCGATTGGTGTTGCGCCACCTTGTAGCCCTCGATCTGCAGCTCACTCGCCTTGGCGCGCTTGGCGTCCCGCAGCGCCTCGAAGGCCACCTGTTCGCACGGCAGCAGCTCAATCTCGCTCTTGGGCATTCCTCCGAGGCCAAACCTGAAGAGCGGGTCCTCCTCCACCTCTTCCATCGCCTGAGACGCGAGTAAGTCCGCGGCCGTGCCGCCGACTGTCACCTTGCCACTGGCGCTCTCGTCGGCGATGTAGTAATCGGGCGCCTTGGCGCCGTCGACGAGCCGCGCGCTGCGCCGCTCGGGTGGCCTGGGCTCCACCTTGCGCCGCTTCGGAGGCAGCAGCGGCCGCGAGGGGGGCAGCCGTGCCGTGCCACCGCTAGCGGGCAGCCGTGCCGTGCCACCGCTAGCTAGGCCGAGCGAGGCGAGGACTGCCTGGTTGCGCGCAATGTTCTCCAGCCGCTCGCGCTCGTAGGCCGAGAGCTCGGCTGGCTGCGATTCCCGCGGATTCGACATAAGCCAGTTTGCCCAGACAGCAGTGCTGCTGCTGTGAAACACACACAACGCGCGCGCTCTCCGGACCCCCAAGCACGGGGGCCGCTATCGCAATGGACGGAGGCGTGGCCGACACAGCCTGCTATTACACAGGCCGTTAATCGGCGGCGGGCGGGGGAAGGTGAGACCCTCCCCCCTATCGTAACCCAATAGTACCGATGGGGCCACTGTTAGCAGCAGTTCAGACAGCGGGAAACGTGTACTGAGCCCCGAGCTCCAAGAGTGTATGGATCAAAACGAAGGGGGCGCTGCCACGAGCACACACGGGCGGGGTGAGACCGCAATCACCCAACGGTGAAGCTCACACCGCCGGGGCGAAGCAGGTGTGAACGCAAAAGGCGGGCACCGAGATTGCCCCGGGGAATCTCATTCGCCGCCCTTAGACGTCACGCCGAAAAGCATGGCAAGCCGAACTCGGCGCACAAGCCCCCGCTCACGCTCAAGCTCCAAAGAGTCAAACCCACCAACCAACCCCAGCAACCGCCTTGCTGACATCCAGACGGTACTTTGACCGTCACTCAGGACGTCGTAGTGGACAGTAGCCAGAACGAAGAGATATCGGAGATCCGATCTCGCGGATAATCTGAAGTGAGATATCGGAGATGAGATCAAGGAGATAATCTCGGGGAGTTCCGGTGAAGCGCCCGAAGCGCGAGATGCAACCCAGGATCGGTTTGGCACCCAGTACCGAGTATGTCCCTATAGCATAGTAAGATGCTAAACAAAACGTGTATCCATTCACAGGATGCCGTTCACAGAGCTTGAGCGCCCCAAACGAACAGACCATACGCGGCGATCTCAAACGTGAAAGTGGGCTCAATGAAAAAGGGGTCGGCTCGTCGTAGAACATCTACCGGTACCGGGTACCGGGTATGTCGCTCGCAACTGTCAAAAAACGCGTGAACGTTAACAAGACAGTCGCGGAGAAAAACATGTGACGAAACCCCGGTGCAACTTTCGTTTTTTGACAAAAGAGGACGAAGGCCCGCCTCAAAAAATGCGGTCTGAGGTTTTCGCCCATGTCTGGGTGCCATTCCGGGCGCGATCTTAGCCAACCGGACATTCGATTCGGCGGCGACAGGAGCACGGCCCTCCCACGCCAGGGCTGCATTGAACTGCCTTTTGGTCTTGGCGGCCCAGCACAACCTCCCAAAGCGGCGACCGAGAAAACGCCCGGCCAGCGCCCTACTGTGATGTCATTCTTTGGGCTCCCTGATCTTCCCAAGTTCGGCGAGAAGTCTGAGACTCCAAGCCCTGACCTGCAGGAAATGTGGAAGCACGAGAAACCGCGGACACATGAGGACACGCCTCAGGTCATCCCACTGCATCAGCGACACCGACAGGAACATCCGGTACATCCCAAGCCCAACCCTGCCGCATTCGCCCGCTCGGGAGATGCGTACGCCGCGCCTTCAGCGTTGCCTGGCAGGCTCGGGCAAAGTCGAGTGGAAGAACGGCTTGCATTTGCAGCATCCCGCACGCGCGGCGGCACCAGCACGCCGAACAGCGCCGCCGCCAGCTCCACCCGAGCGGCACCGCAAGCACCTGAGGTCGGCGCGCTGCGGAAGCTGTGGTCTGACCCAAGGGTGAGGGCGGGGCGGCTTGAGATCACGCTGCGCCGCGACTCGCAGGGCCGTTTCATGATCAAGCTCGAACGGGATGAGGGAGGTCTCTTTGTCCGATCGGTGGGTGCTTCCGATGTGGACGACGATCGGGCCTGGCTGCAGCCCCACGACTACATACATGCGATCGATCACCATGCCGCGAGCGGGCTTGAGCTTGCAGCCGCTTCCGAGATCATGAAGCGCGCGGGGGAAGAGCTCGTGTTGAGCCTTGAGCGGCCGCCGAGTGCACCCACCGCCGTCGACACTACCGCCGTCACCCACACTGCCGCTACCAATCGTCATGCAGCCACAGGCTTGCCTTCCCCGCCTCGACCCGCTATGGTGCACCTGGACGCTGGCGCGTCGATCACCATGGATCAGCTCGCGGCTGAACGCCTCGCAAGGGCGCGCGCCCACAATCAACTGATCATCCAAGCAACGAATCATACCTACACAAAGATCCCCACGCCTCCCAAATATCCTGATAGGAGCCACCCGGCATCCACCCTCCACGATCGACCCTTCCACTCTCGGCAGGAACCACTGGATGGCAGTGCGGCGCAGCTGCAGCGCAAACCCAAAAGCACGTGGTCGCGAGGCATGAGCTTGTTGCGCGCTGTGGGTTTGCGCCGACCCAAGGCGTCGGCCACCCCGAAGCACTCCGCAGTTTGCACTTCTGCCGATGACGACAGCACTTACCAGGATGAGGACGCAGAGTTGTCGGGCCTTGCCGTCGACATACCATCGACTCAGAAGCCCTCTCCCAACTCTGTCGTGGTCAGCTTCGACGGCGGTGGCGCGATGCGGACAGGGGTCGCGACCTCGGCCACTTTCGAGGCCACGCGTGCATCCGCGACGCGTGCGACCACGGAAACGTTCTCACGGCCGCAAACCTGCACGCAGCAACCGTCACCGCAGCAGCCGTCCGTTCGATTTTCGCCCCAATCGAGAATGCAGTCGCTCTCGCGGCCGGCCCCGCAGCAGCCTTCCGGACCCGGACCCGGCTCCTACTCGCAGCCCACGTCCGCCGCCCCGACGTATACCCAACCTGCCCCGACTTCGTACGTCGAAGGCATGCGACGCCCCGAGAGCGCTCGGGGTGCGACTCGGCAGCAGCAGGTGGCGATGGAGGCTGCGCTCGTGGACGAGAAGCCCGCGCTTGACACGGCGCTCATGGACGAGAAGCCCGCGCTTGACACAGCGCGTGTGCCCGTCCAAAACACTTCAAACCCTCTTCAAACCCTGTTCGGTGGCGTGACGCGTGGCGTCGCCCAGCATATAGCCGAGCCCGCACAGGAGTTTGGCCACTCTGTGGCCAAGGGCGTGGACCAGCATGTGGCGGAGCCGGTTCGCAACTTGGTCCGGAACCTCAGCTGGGACCACAGCATCAAGATGGACCAGGCCCATCCCTCTCGGCCACCGCCGCCACCGCCGCCGCCGCCACCGCCGCCGCCGCCGCCACCGCCACCGCCGCCGCCGCCGCCGCCGCCGCCGCCGCCGTCCAGTGGCGGCGCAAGAGGTGTCGCAGCAGCGTACACCACGGACCGCTCCAGGGTGGGCCACGTTCCGGCCGAGGTAGCAGCGAGTGCCGGTCCGAAACACACCGATTCGATTCGGGTGGCGACGCCTCTGATTGGGGCCCTGATGGCCAAGGTGGCCGCGGAGCCGAGCTTACGAGGCACGACCTCCGACGAAGCGGCGCGCGTGCTTGCGGAGCAGGGATGGAATGTGGGCAGGGCGTTCAATCGGCTTCAAGGGGTCGATAGCGCTCGTGTTTGTGACTCACAGCTGCCTGAGATGATGGCGATCCAGGATGATGGAGGAGACACGCCTCCTTCTCGAAGAGGGAAGCGGACGGACACGCACGGACGGACGGATGGACGGATAGATAGATGGACGGATGGAAGGATGGACGGATGGACGGATGGATGGACGGACACGGACGGACGGATGGACGAGCACACAGACGAGGCGGGTGAGGCGCCCCAGAGGGCAGCCGAATCGGCGGCGCTCTTGAATTGGGCACGAGAGAGGGCGGTAGAGACGATTCAACGGCATTCGCGCGGCCGCTCCGCTCGCAAGGCAGTGCGTAAGAAGCAAAGGACGGTCGCTGGCGAGAAGATCCACAACGTGACACTTTGGAGGCGACACGCTGGGGAGCCACTGGGGCTCGGCGTGGGCTTCGACTCTGACGGAGCGATGAAGCTGATCGCGGTGAAAACGGGCTCGCCCGCGAGGTACTGCAATGAGCTTCAGATCGGTGATCGAATCATTGCCGTGTGCGGCCGTCCCGTCTCGAAGAATATGTCAGACACGGACTGGGCTGAACTGCTCGCCAATGCACCGGCCAAGCGCATCTTTATCACTATCGGGCGCATGCCCAAGCCGGGAGGTGCAACCGTTCCTGCTTGGGTGGCGATGGAGAAGGCATTGAAATAACCACGTCGCCCTGAACCACAGAGCATGCATTCCAGGGCAAGGTACCGCTATGTATCTTGGAAGATCACCGGCGAGGTGGTCGAACACACCCTTGGTGCACACTCGACTAGTCTCGCGGCACTTACTTGCAGCAAGGGGGGGGGAGCTTCGGCGACGGTAGGGAAACATCCCTACTGAGCCTCTGAGCGACACTGCGATCTGTCTTCGATGTGTGAAAAAAACGAAGAAGATACATCAGAACGTAACACATAATAAACCAAAAACGGTACTGTAGGCCCAAAGTGTATTGGCGCGCCGCCCATGGGTATGGGCTATGGCGCCCTTCTTGCGCCACTACCAGCGGTGCCCATAGCTTGCGTCTGCTGCTCGGCCCACCGCGACCAACTTTCGCGCGAGCGGGCGTCCTTGGGGATGAGCCGATCGAACAACTGCGCCATCGTCTCCTGTGCCGCCTCGCCTTCGGCGCCGCCCTGATCGTCACCGTCGTCGTCGGGCGGCTCGCTCGAGGCGCGACGCTCAAATAAGCTCAGGTGCACAGCCCACGCCGCGCTCGGCTCCTCGGCCGCCACCGAGTGCAGCAGCGGCAGCAGATGGCAAGCGCGATCATACAGCTCGAGGTGCTCCGGCGCGGAGGGCTGCGCGAGCCATGCTGACACGAAGCGTGCCACCGGATTGAGCAGCGGATGGGGCAATTCCAAATTAGGCAGTTGAGCGCCGCCGCTCGCGCTCTGCCCTCCATCCTCGTCCATCGCCTCCAACTTGACTGGCGCCGCCGCGCCCGCCGCGCCCGCCGCGCTTGCCGCGCCCGCCGCGCTTGCCGCGCCCGCCGCGCCCGCCGCGCCCGCCGCGCCCGCCGCGCTTGCCGCGCTCGCCGCCATGGCCGCCGCACGCGCGTCCGCCTGCTCTGTATTGAGGGCCTCGAGGTACTCGAGAGCGGCCATGATTGCGCGCCGAAAGGCTTGCATGGCGGAGAGCAGCTGTGCATCGTCGAGCACCGCGAGCCACACATCACTCGTGCGGCGGTCCGCCTCCATGACGGGCGCTGTCGTTGGCGCCTCTACGGCGGGCGCGCACTGCCGCCTGGCTCGGCCATCGCTATGGGTGCCTACGCCCGAGACGGCGCCTACGCCCGAGACGGCGCCTACGCTCGAGGCGCCATCCATTGTCACGTCGCCGTCCGCGCCCCGTCTCAGACCACCCGAGCCATCAACAGTCCGGCCCTCGTCCTCGTCGTCGACGCCCTCGTCCTCGCCCTCGTCCTCAGCATCCGAATGAAGACGGAAGAGTGCCTCCTCCAGTAGCACGCAGCACGCAGGCAGCACCGCAAGGCACGTGGACGTCACCTCCTCGCTGGGCTGGTCGTGCAAGCACAGCTGAAGCTCCACGCTGCACTGCTGCAGCAACAACGAGAGGAACGCCCCGTCGCTCGAGAAGGCGCCCTCGACAGCGCCCACGACCCACGCCGGCCCGCAGAGCTCGGTCGCGACCGCCGCGAGACGCAGCAGGTCTGCACGAGCAGTCGGAGGAAGGCGTGAGCCGAGGGGACCTGCGAGGGCGGCACGCAGCTCGATGCCCAGAGCCGCGATCGCGGCCGACGCTCGAGCGCTGGCCTGCGCCGCCGCCTCGTCCACGGCCGTCGGCAGAGGGGCAGCCGTGCGACTCCGCTCCGACTGCACCGCCGCTGCCTCCACAAGCGCCCGAAGCGACGCCAGCCGTTCAAACGAAAGGGCGTCGCGCGTCGCGCCCACCGCCGGCGCGAGCACGCGCGCAGCCTCGAGCAGCTCTGCGACCGTGCTGAACGCGGCCGCGGCGCCGGCGCTGTGGCCGCCCGCGCCAGCGTAGTGGTTGGCCGTTTGCACAAGCAACTCGCACGCGAGCGACGGCGCGGACAGCGGAGCGGCGCCGAAGCCACCACCACCGCTGAGCGCGCCTCCGGATGCTGGTGCTCGTGCGGGTGCGGGTTGTGCGGCCGCGCGCGCCACGGCGTTGCTCAGCAGCCGGCCGTGCATCGGCCCTGTGAGGCCCTCTGGCTGGCGCAGCACCGCTCCGAGCACGGCGGCGCAGTCAACGAGGTCGCTCTCAGTCGTCGTGCCGTCTAAGAGCGGCGCAGCCGCGGCGGTCGCGCACGCGCCAAACTCAGGACGCACCACAAGGGCAGGCTCGGCGCAAAATGACGCCAATACCGAGAGGGCGAGGCCGCGGAAGGAGGCTCCTGCCGCAGGCGCTTCACCGCCAGCAGCACCCGTTGATGGCGGCGTGAGCAGCAGCCGGCGCACGAAGGTCATGCCCTCCTCAAAGACGAGGGCGAGATCAGCTGGCGTGCGCATAAGCTTAGCTGCGAGTAGCAGCCCGACGAAGCGTTGCTCGTCCGTGGACGCCCGGAGGAGCGTGACGCACTGCGCGAGGTCCTCCATGAAGGGAGACGTCGCCCCAGAGTGTGAACTTGTGAACTCCGCCAACGCATCCAAAATGTGAGCCTCCCCCGGATTTTCACTTGCAGAAAGCTCACGAGACACGGTGTTTTAAAAGGGCTTTTCAGAGGCGATGACGTGGCTTCACGCTGGTAAATGCCCAGTCCATTCCTAGCGCTCATCTACTCCACGCTCGCCATTTGGGCGCGCGTGGTCTCGTATGCGCTCGAACATGCTGCGGCTCTGCTGCTGGGTCTAGCCTCCGACGCGGCACCCGCGTCGAGTCCATTGCCCACCGTGTTCGTAAACATCCAGGTGCTGAACAGGGAACAAAAGCTGGCCGAGGTCGAGGTGAAAACCAAGGCCGAGGTGCAGCAGAACTTGAATCATCTCGGACCGCTCGGCTCCTGGGCTGCTGACTTGGCCGGCAAGACAGCGGCGGGACTGACAAAGATGGCGGTGAGCAACGAGGACCTCGGGATGAGCGTCGGAGTGTATGCATGCCAGTGTTCGACTGGATTGCTGCAGCAGATCGGCGTTCAGAGCGAAGCAGAGGTGGTCTACGCCGAAGCTTCGCTTGCGGTCGTCCAATGCTCGATGGTCAAGGTGGATCTGCCCACGCTAGTCAAGGCGGTCACCTCTCAGTCGGAAGTGGGCATCGGCATAGCGCGAGTGTGGGGCTTCTGCTGGGATGCGTGTAACGCCTTCGGGCTGGGCGCGTTCTTCGAGCGCGCGACGGAGGCCCGCATCGGCGAGTTCGCGGCCTTCAGCATGACCCAGCTCCTCTCCGCTGAGCTCGAGAAGGCGGTCCGTGAACAGATGGGCGGCCTCGAGGTGGCCGTCACGACCGTTCAGTCGACGGAGCAGGCGGCGCACTTTTTCCGAGCGCGCCAGGCCCTACTCTTGCCTGTGGCCGTCACGAGGTCCGTGTGATGCATGCATGGCCATCGAGCGCGGGCGTTCAACTGGCATTTAGATGCGCGCATACTTTTGTCGCGTGTGAAGCTCAAGGTTACCGGGTACAGGCAAGACCAAGATAGAACAGAGCCGATTGTCTCACTTGTTAATTCAGCTGCATGTTATTCCTTCATATTCCCTATCCAGTTGTCTTCTCGGGCTCAGCAGTTTGACAGCCAATGTTTCACAGCAGCAGCTACGGTTTCACGGTCACATGGACGGCGACGCCTCCCGCCCGTTCGGGGCCAAGATGCAGCTGCGGAGTCAGCTCATCGAGCTTACCGCCGCAGCTGCCGTAGGCAGCCAACCTCGATCGTCGCACGTCGCCTCCTTGGACCCGTCCCAAAAATTGCAGCTCATCGAGCGAGAATGCCGTCAGCAGGAGCTGGAGGTCAAGCTGCTGCGCACAAGGGAAGCTAGGCTGCAGGAGAAGCTCACACTCCTCGAAAAGGTTACAGCGGAGCAGGCGCTGCAGCTCGAGGAGCACCGCGAGGAGCTTTTCGAGCTTCGGCAGCTTCGGCGCAAGGTCGAGAGTGAGGAGTACCAGATCGAAAAGTCGAAGCCAAGCGACGACGAGTGGCGCCGGCTGCGCGAGGGCCAGCTCAAGTTCGAAGAGGAGCGCGCGCGCCACGAGGCCGAGCTTCGCGCACGCCGCGCGCAGGTCGACGAGGAGCAGGAGGCAGTGCGTGCGGTTGTGAGCGAGATCGACGACCGCACGCAGCAGTCGCATGCTCTCTTAGGAGCGGCGCGTGAGGAGATGGCGCGCGCCGAGCAGGCCGCCGCCGCCTTCGCATTGCAGACCATGGAACTCGAGTCGCGCCGCGTGCGTGAGCTCCATCTCACCGAGCTGCGGGCGGTGGCACGCGATCGGGGCCGGTGCCGCCGTGAGCCGCAGCGCGCGTCGCCGTCGTCGGTTTCGTCGCCGTCGTCGCCGTCGTCGCCGTCGTCGCGCGCGACGCTGCTCGCGCCATCGCGGGCGTCATCGACGCCCTCGAAGCGTCGAGATGGGCGCCTCGGAGTCCGCAGCCTCGGCAACAGGGACGGCGGCGGAGATCCGGGGAGATCCGCGGAGCTCCGGGGAGCTCCGAGGAGCTACGGGGAGCAACGGGGAGATCCGGGGAGCTCCAAGCGGCGCTTCACCCATCTGCAGCAGGCCAGGGGCGGTCTCGTATTACTCGAGGAGGGGCTCTACCTAGGTGGAGGCGCGTCCGAATGGGTCGATGGCGGCGCGGGCGCCTCCTGCGCTCGTCGTGGCGGCGGCGATGACCATTCGAGCGCCGCAGCCGATGCCAACGGCATCGGGGGCGTCAGAAGAGGAGGAGGAGAAGGTGGTGGTGGTGGTGGTGGTGGGGTCGCTGAGGGCGGCGGCAGCGCAGGGCTGCCCTCGTCGCAATTGTACGTGCTACTGTCGCAGCAGACGGTGGACGCACGAGCCACTGAAGCGCTGGTTCGCAGCCGACCGACTCCCTCCCTCGGGTGGTTACAACGCATGCTCTCTGAGATTTGTGTGGATAAGGTGGTGCACGACGCGGCGGCCGAGCGGCTCGGGCAGCCCGTGCTTTCGCTCGAGCACTTTCTGGTTCGCTGGGCGCCTTCCAAATTTGGGTTGAGCGCGAGCCTGCAGCTGTGGAGCCTGCAGCATGCCCTCAGCTGCCACCAAGAGTGTAACGTCGAGGCGGCGACGTTCACGCTCTTGTTCGAGCTGCCGCGGACCAAGCGCCTCGAGCGTTGCCTCGCCTTCTATCTACACTGCCGCAACTACATCTCCGCCGACGTACAGAAGGCGAGCGCCAAGCCGCCAGCCGCCACGGCACACGTCAAGGCGCCACCTCCCAAGCTTGAGCGGACGAAGATCGAGCCCATGTGGCGAAGGGCCCCCGACCGAGCATCTAGCGCCTCAGCCGTCGGGGGGCTCGCGCACAGCCTCGGCGGCCTCACCAACAGTGGCAGCTCTCCGCTGCTCACCTCACAGCTCCGCTACATTCCCCAGATCGCGAGCTCTGCGTACACTAGCGGCGCTGGCGCTGGCGCCGCAGTAGCAGCAGCGTCCGCGGCGGCGTACGCAGCAGCGGAGGCGGGCTCCACCCTCACCTCCACCCCATCACGCCAACCTGAGAGACGTCTCTCTGGGCGTGTCCTGCCCCTGCGCACAGCCTGGGCAGCCGCGCAGCACCTCTTTGCACCCGCGGCCGTTTATATTCGACTCGCCCTCCTTCGCGAGCTCCAAGCTGGCGCGCGCGCCGCGACGGCACCCCAGGGGCCATCGGGCGCACCGCCGCCACCGCTGCGCTCGTCGTCGGCGGCCGATTCCCTACAGGTGGACGTCGACTTCTTCTTATTGAGCTGCCTCGTCTTCTTTGACTTGTCGACGCAGCCGCAGCCGGCCTCAAAGGTGGCCACAAGGCTGGAGCATCCAATGGCGGGGGCGCTGCTCGCGACGCTGCGTCACTCGCTGGTGCTCGAACGCGATGTGCACGCGGCCGTGGCGCAGGCGCGCGCGGACGGCCTCGCGGCGGCCGACGAGGACGAGCACGCATGACGGTCGCTCGGGCCGGAGTCTAGATACAAGGGTTGAATAGACAGACAGGACCCGTTCCGAACAAAGAGTTCTGAGAGGAATGTCCGCTGCAGGAATCGAGGTCTCTGTGAAATGCATCTGTGAAAGGAATCTGTTCGCCAAACAGGCCGTGTGGGCTGGAGCCGACCGGCGAGGCCGACGGCTCCTTCTTGCCATGGGCCTCACTGTGGAGGTGAACGTGATCACGGTGTCGGTGTGCATCACGGTCATCGTGTTTACCGTGATGTGCGAGCTCTTCATATGCAAGCCGCTGTTCACCAGCCGGCTGTACAGCCACGAGCACCGCCAGGTTCTGCTCAGGCTGGTTCTGCTCTTTGCGGGCGTAGGCATGGTGCCTGTGCTCTACTCGGCGGGCTTCTTTGCCATCATCTTGCTCCCCTGGCTCGAGAGCTACGTGGACCCAGTCCTTCACGTCGTCGAGGCGATCGCTCTGTTGTTCTTCTGGCACATTCTGGTCGCGCTCGCCGGCGGAGACACACGCGCGGCCATGTGCGTCGAAACGTCGACAGCGGGCGCGGCATGCGTCGTGATGCCCTTCGTCGGCGAGTGCGCATTCTGCCGCTTCCGCAACGGCGAGAGCGCGCTCCGCTTCTGGCACTGGTCGGTCGCCCAGTGGATCGTCTTCTCGCCCGTAGTGCGCGTGATGTCGGGGATCGACTCCTTAATCGTGCGCAGGGTGGGGAACGTGATCAACGTCGTCGGTCTGGCCTTCCTGCTTCGCGCCCTGCTCGACACGCACCGCGCCACGCGCCACGCGGCGCCGCGGCACGCCCGCCCCGACCTGCAGTTCATCGCGGTCAAGCTACTCGTGTTCGTGCTTCTCGTGCAGGGTCTCATCTACGGCATCAAGTGGCCACCGGACGTAGAACCTCCGGAGGGAGTGACGCGCGCGTTCGCGTTCCTGACGGTGCTCGAGATGGTCGGTTTCGCCCTCTTCTTCGCCTGGGCCTTCGGTCCCCACACCCTCTGGTGGGCGCTCGATAAGACGCAGCTTACGGCAGCGCTCACAGAGTACGTGGCGGACCCGGGCGGCTCGCGCATGCCGCCTCGTGGGGCCTCGCATCGCGCGGGCACGTACTCGCCCGTCGACGATGCGAGCCTTCGGCGCGTTGCGTCCGCTGGCGTCTAGAGCGCGTCGTACAAATGTAGCTCGGAATTATGTATGCGTTTGCTGTGAGCTAGACTTTGCGGTTCGCGTTCCCATTCGGCTTCGCGCTCGTCGGCGAGACCTGTGACCTCCATAATCCGATATATTCCAATAAAGAATTCTCGCGAAACGCGAATCGCAATCGGAGATCACTGACTTGTCCCGAAATACATGTATCTTGTATGTCTAAATGTCACCCTAGACCCTTCCCCCAAAATTAGTCCCTCGGTGTAGTGTGTTGCCTTGAAGAGGAGTACTCAGAGATTCTACGCATGCATCGAACCGCATGCGTACTGTATACCGTTGGAGTGCCTTTTTTGGACGCGAACTCGCGGGCGGGCCTTTTGCTCAAGAACGCCTGATGGCGTCGAGACGCCGAGTGCTTGTGCCTACGCGGCTCACTTCGACCGACATGCGCGCTGAAATGCAACATGCAGAAGGTTGGCGCTCGGCGGAGCTGGTTGAGGCGAATCATGTCTGGGACAGCAATGAGCTTCGCGAGCTCATTCTTTCTCAGTGCTCCTTGCGCTGCCTCCACGCTCGCTGTGCTGTGGTCTGCAGCAGTTGGCGCCTCACAGTGGCTTCTCCGATGTACGATAAAATCGACCTCAGCATCTCACGACCTCAGGAGCATCCGAACACAGCCGCACAGCCGCATGCTGAGTGGTTTCAGCGCCGCATCTGTCCTGGGGGCAGCTTCGAGAGAATCACAAGCCTCAACTTGACGTTCCACACTAGGCTCGGTGATTCTCAACTTCAACACATCAGCTGCCTCCTCGCTCTGCAAGAGCTCGACCTATCCGACTGCAATCAAATCACCGACGCGACCCTGCATCGGCTGTCCCACCTTCCACACCTAGGCGCTCTCTCTCTGCTTGCAGATCATCGGACGCTCATTACTGATGATGGCCTGCTTGCACTTGCTGAGCTACCGCTCTGGTCTCTCAAACTGGACTGCTGTGCCACCTCGATCACGGATCAGGGATTCGCATCACTTGCTCCTCTTGGCCGCACCCTCACATCGTTGGTGCTCAGTGGACGTTCTGGATGGGACCGTTGCTGGTGTACTGCTGAGACTCTTCGTCTGATGGGGTCGAGTTTTCCTCTGCTCAACTGGCTCAATATCGGCGGCCTTGGGTTGAAGGAGTCGGATCAGCATGCATTCGCCCACCTTGCAAAGCTGAAGCACCTGACCACGCTCTATGCCATCGATGCTGAGATCAACGATGAAGGACTCCGCGGCATCGGTCAGATCCATTCGCTCACGTCCTTGAATCTGGAAATGCATACTCTCATCACGGACGTGGGCCTCAACGGACTGAGGGGGCTTCTTGACCTCGAAGAAATCGATCTGTCAAGCCCAGAGAGCGGTGGTTATTTGTATCGGAACAGTGAGGTTGAGGCACGCTACCATTGGACAGCTGTCAGCCGCATCTCGGACGATGGCCTCGCTCCTCTCGTCCACTTAGCGGAGAACGGTGCTCTTACTTCCGCGAATATCAGCGGCAATCCAGGGCCCTTCCCTGGTGCTCTGGATGCATTGCGTAAGGATCCTTTCTGTCTGAAATACACTGGCCGTGAGCGTGGTGACAGCTTTGATCGCCGGATCCGTCGCTTTTGGTGGAATGAGCATTTCCCTGATGGTCCCAATGCGCTGCGCCTCACTGAGCTCGACGTGTACCTGGGGGATGACGGAATCGACGACGAGAGCGATGGATAAGAGGTCAACGAATAAGATGATGTGCACAGACGACGGATACTCATGCATCCTCCCAATTTGAGTGTTCTCACACACGTGCCCGCAGACGCTCGGCGGTGTGGACCGCCAAAAGTGACGGCCAAGCGCGTACTGCTGGGGTGCTGTGGTCAACAAACTTTGCTCAAGGCGGGCGCGACACGATCCAAGTGGCAGAGCGTATCTCGATCATGAGGTAGGTCTGTGACGTCTGTGCATCATGCGCTTCGGTTCGTTTTTGAGAGCGAACGGTAAAGCGAACGGAAGTCGTGTCGTGACTGTCTGTTACATGTCGTGTAAGATGAACACGTGATCGTGAAACCAAATAACGTCCACTGTGACACCACAAGTCACAACCTTCCCCTCACCGCCTCCACCTTGCTCCAATGCTAAGGGTCCTGCTCCTCTGGCACTATGTTGAAACGCTCGAAGTGAGTGATGAAAGTCCACTCATACCCCCACGGATGTGTTGATTAGGCGTTTGGAAACCGATATATACTCGAAAAAATGGGATTGGGCCACTCATACCCCTGACGAGTTGCATGCGTGGTTCACACGAGCATGCACAACGAAAAAGCTTTTCCAGCACGCTTGCGCCTTGGGGTGGTGTGCCTAACTGCGCTCATGACGATCGTCGTCGGTGCCAATTCCTATGTCGTGGGCATCTCCAACAAGAGCGCAGCGTGCATCCAGCATCACGTGGCATATATTTAAGCGACACGCGGGCGAATCGGATATATGCCCTGATGCAGGAGCGTGTCATCAGTGACTTCGATCAGATGACAAACGAAGCCGTGTCAACGCCAATTGCTCGACCTGCATCCCCATCCAATTCGGGTCCTGGACCCTCGTCCGGTACAAAGCGTCCGACAGACAAGCTCTCGCCGTCATCAGCCGCAAGCCTTATGCCTCCGCCTCCACCAAAGCTGCCACGCAAGCAAACCGTGGTTCAATGCAACTCGAGGCGGCTACGGGCAAGCCAATAGATGAGCTGCTTTTTGGCGAGAGGCAAGCAGCCAGCAGTAGCGCGGATTCGCGGCCAAAAGATCCGCACGTGCTGCGCATATGCTGCGCAGGCTCGAGAAGAAGGTGCGCGAGATTGAGCGGCTGCAGCAGCAGGCGAGCGATGGCAGAGAGCTATCTGCTGAGGAGCGCACCAAGGTGGGTGAGCTTTTGGTGCTCCAGCGACAGATTGCGCTGCTAAAGCAGCCGACGCCGGGGCCAACGCCAGTGCAGACACCGGGCTCAACGCAGACGCCGAGCTCCGAGCTGTCGGGCGCCAGCACGCAGATCCATGCGGCTGCCTCTGCTTTTTGCCTCCGCGTACTCCTCCGCGCAGGCCAAGGCGCAGTCGCTACTTATCTCGCCGCCGACGCGCGTACCGACGCGCCACACTTCGGCCAAAGTGCAGCAGCAGCTGGCGGACGAGCGAAGAGGGCGCGAGTGCGCTCGAGAGGCGGCTCGACAGGAGGCACGCGAGGTTGAGCAGGCAACGTGGCAGCTGCTGCGTGCGCCCTTGGACAGCTGGGACGACCAGGCACTCTGGCAGCTCGCCATGTGTGAGTTCGCCCTCGAGCACATCGCCGACGTGGCTTCGTCGCCAAAGCAGCTCCAGTTGGAATTTCGGGCGGCGTGTGAGGAGGTGAGGCATCCGGATGAGGTGCCTCGCTTGCGCGGCTCGAATAGCATCGATGCGCTCATGGATGCGTTCCATGACTCCGAGCTGCTGCGCGATGAGGTGTTGCATCAGCTCGCGCGCTACAAGCGCTTGTACTGCTCCATCTTCCGGGGCTTTGGCCGCTTCCGCGTGTTGGCGCTGCTGCCGGGCGAGACACTCCTCGAGCTGTGAAGCGCACGCACGACGACGCGCTCAAATGGCGGGCAAGTCCCCTGCAGAGATGCTTGCGCTCGTCTCCAACGAGAAGGGCAAGTACTGCGCAAACTGGCGCGAAAACACGTGTCTGACGCGGCACGAGGATGCGGGCATGGCACTTTCACTGCGTGGCGCCGTGGGAGTGATCAAGGGAGGCGTGCGGCGGCTCAAACACTTGCCAGAGGGGCAGAGCGCCCGTCCATCGAGCATTTCACGACCGTCCGCAACCACGACTATCAGGCACACTTTATCCAGCGCTCAAAGTCGCTGACCAACTCGTTTGCCGTGCAGCGCTGCACGATCCAGTGGGACGAGGTAACAATGAACCACTTGGCGTGGTGCGTGATCATCCTCAACTGCACGCGCACGGCCTCGGTGCGCGAGCGCGAGGTGCTCTCAACAAGCAAGCTGAAGAAGGACGAGAAGGGCATGTCCAAGCAGGGGCACCAGGTAGGCGGCGCAGTCATCACCGCGGTTGATGAGTACGACGTGCCGGTGGCCAACATCGACTATTGCTGCTCCGACACGACGGGCTCGAACTCAAGCCTCAAGCTGCCGCGCGACAAGGGCGGCTGTGGCGGCAAGGGCGGCGCGTACGCCCACCTCTGGGCATGGTTCAGGTCGAAAGGTCATGTGCTATTCTTCATGATCTGGTGCCTCTCGCACCTGGCCAACAACGAGTTTGCAACTGTCATGAAGTCGTACGGTGTGTGCCCGATGGGCCAGTCGCGGCTGCGCAAGAAGGCCAAGCTCGGAGTGGTGGCGCCCGTCGTGGACCGCGCCGAGAAGTTTGAGGAGGACGACAACGACGGAAGGAGCGACGACGACGACGAGGGCGACGAGGGCGACTCTTGGCTGTCAAATGTGCAGGGTTTGCAGCCGCGCGGTCGCAAGCAGGCTGATCGCTGGAGGATTCCAGAGCACCTGAACGACTTGGTCTACGCCATCCAAAACACCGACGGCTGCCTCCAATTCATCTGCGATTCCGAGGGCCTCAAGCGCCTCGGCCAACCAACGTACGGCGTCGACACGCGATGGGGCTACTACGTCAAGTTCCTCATGTGGCTTGCCCCGTGCACGCGACGGTACGAGGTGATCATGACGTACTTGCTCCACTGCTGGCTTCTCGCTGAGGGCGAGGCAGGCCTCGACATCCCAGCCAACGGCAGCGACGCCGAGAGCAGCGAGGCGTCAGTGCTGATTGGCACCGTGCTGTTGGAAAAGATCCAGCTGATTAAGCACGATGCGCGGCGGCAGCTGCTGGTCGAGATGGCCGACCCAACGCTTCGCATCTGGCTCATCTTTCTCGCTCTCTATGGAGAGCGCTCTGTCCTTCGCCTCCTAAATTACTCGCAGAACGATGAGCTAGGCGTCGCCTTCAAGGCGCCGCGCATCGTCCGCACGCGCATCGCCGAATTTGATGGCATTTCTAGCGCGTCCAACGACCCGCTCAAGCACGAGTGGTTCAAACCACTGTGCACATTTGTCGAGGAGCGCTCCGCCGTCTACCTCAACCTCGAGAACGTGCGAAACATTGTGCGCAAGGCCGCAAGGACGGCGAGCTACTACTTCCAAGGCGAGAAGGGAGCAGAAAGCAAGCCCAGAGAGCAGCGGGCGCTCCGCTGGCTGAGGCACCCGGCGCTGCTTGCCCTCGGCTTGAGGGACGAGAAGGGGCACGCAAAGGAGACGGCCCAGGCGTTGACCGCGATGGCTGTGCAGGGCATGGCAGGCATCTGCAGGGCTATCCTGCCGTACATGCCCGACGGCGCGACCGTGGATGAGCTGCAGCAGGCGATCAGCAATGCGACAGATGGCGTAGGCGTCATCTTCCAGCCGGAGTCTATGGAGGTCATCGCAGAGCTGGCAACTAGGCAGCATGAGCACGTGAGGCTGGCCGACCTGCCAAGCGCAAAGGATCTCCATGTGCTGCTCTGGCGCATCGGCAGCCACGTCATGACCGGCAATTTCATCGCCGAGACGGTGGTCAAGACGCTTGAGCACGGCTTGCATGCAACGCAGCGGCGCTACCAGGCTTACGCTTCAATGCTCTGCGCCGCGCGCCATCGCGGTCCTGTACGCTGGCCCATGACCGACGCGGACTACACGTGGGCTGCGGCTGAGCTGCGGAAGGCCAGAGAAACAGCTCGAGCAACGAAGCGCTCCCTGGGGCTCGAGCTGATGATGGTGGACCTTTCAAGCGAGCGCATCGAACCCCTCGACCACGAGCCGCAGGAGACGGAGAAGACCATCGAGGACATGGAGGCGATGGAGGCGGAGGAGGCAACTCTCGGCGGCATCAACCCCGAGGAGAAGAGCACAACGATGCCATCCGTGAAAGTGTCCGAGATACGCAGCGTCCTTGCCACAGACACTGTCGTGGAGCTGCTCTGGGAGATCACGCCGAAACAGGAGCACAAGTGCCACCCTGCGCTGATCATCAAGGTACTCAAGCGCACGGTGCACATTCGTTGGCTCAAGAACGTTGGCCCTATTGAACACGGTGTGCTGGTAATCAACGAGGCTTACGCCGCGGAGACTTGGGAGATCAGGCACATTTCAGATACCCTGGCGGACGTGGATGAGCCACCGGAGGCAGATCGCCCGGCTGAAATCGCAGCAGGCACACGGTGGTGGCGGCGGAGAGGATGCGGCGGCGCGAGCTCTTCTGCCGCTTTCACCTCAGCCAATTCGGCCTCCGCTTCCGGCTCTGCTTCCAATGCGATTGACCTGCAAGAGCCCATGTTGTTTGGCCCCGCGCGGCGCATGCGTGGCGACCTCGCATACCCGTCACAGGACGGAAGGCAATGGCTCAGCGACGTCATCATCGCCAATGCGCACGCTGCTGATGAGCGCCCTGTGGGAGACGTTTCCGTTTTGTATAAGTATCCACGAGCGGAAGTGCAGATGCCCATGATCTTTGAGCAGCGAGGTGAGCAGTGCGTGCTGCACAACCAGCAGGCATGTCTAATCCAACAGTACTGCAGTGGCGTGCACTGGCACAACATTGTACTGATTGGACCAGAGCGTCGCGCCTACTACTGGGAGCCGAATGGAAGCTCGATGACCAGTCGTCACGCAATTCGTGTAGCTTTTGACGCTGCCGCTCCCGCAGGATGGACGCTCGAGTCCATTCAGCTCAAGCTACAGGCAGACGGCCACTCATGTGGCGACTGGGCTCACTACTTCCGTTGCCGCGTGCTTGCATACGCGGCCGAGCAAAAGGTAAGGACGTGCACGTTCCCGGCCTTCCTGCAAGCGGAGTTGCCGAATTTGCGTCTCCTCAGAGGCACACCGCTGACCGAAGCCGAGCGCCGCCAGCGTCGATTCGCCACGCAGCGCCGCGATGCTCTGCGCGAGCTGCTACGCGGCGCAGCGCAAAAGGGGTTGCTCCCATGGGGGGACTCGCAGCTCGAAGATTTCACGTCAGACGGCACGGTGTCCCACCCGATTGACTTAGAATCGCTCGATGAGAGCATAGAGGGCAATGAGGGGTTTGTGGCGCCACAGGCGGACGAGTCGGCGGCGTCAGTGGCCCGAGCGGCGGTGGCTGCTGCCGAAGCCGCTGCCTGCGCGGCGGAGGCTGCGGCGGCCGCGGCAGCCGCGCGTCCTGGGGACAAGATTTTGACGAGTCTCGCCGAGACGGAGCGCGCGCGGGCGGAAAAGGCGGCGGACGAGGCGGCAATGTCGCTTCGGGTCCTCGAGGAGCTCCAGGGCAAGATGGACACGGGAATCCGCGTCAACTCCGCCCTCGCCCGGCTTTGGGGCGTCCGTGGCAGTTGACTGTATGTAGTATGAGGCCAGCATCACGCATCGGCGGAGCCGCGGTGAAAAGAAACTTATCTAAAGGGGTTTGAGGCTGAAGAGGCCGGCGCCACAAAGCGGCAAACCGCGGTGTTCAGACAAGGAGATTTATATTTCATGTTGGTAGTTTCAATTGATCGCATCAATTTCGAGATTCGCATCAGAAAGGGAAAAAGGAAGATGAGTTTAATTCTGCCTCGAAGGAAAGGCAAAGGGTATCACGTTCTGATTCGATTCTGATTATATCCGATTCTTTCAATTCATTCCTAATATCTGGCCTCCTAATCTGGCATCATCAGGGAAAAGAATCTTGAAAGGAATCTGGCCTCTGGACCTTCTTTTTCAAGAATCTGGCCTGTGAAAGTGGCCTCCTCCAAAAGTGGATTCTAATCATTAAAAAGCAGTCATCTATCATTGAGGGTTTCAACACTCAGGTAATTACCCTATGGTGTTTCTACATAGT
>ENA-UOXO01000474-UOXO01000474.1-mixed-culture-metagenome-genome-assembly--contig:-NODE-474-length-30758-cov-45.150865_pt1 | contig 30758 bp, 25 predicted proteins | sample MGYA00238162_ERZ761640 | MGnify/ENA primary metagenome ERZ761640 (study PRJEB28914, sample SAMN08778297) | mixed culture metagenome | isolation source: Freshwater growth medium | place: USA...
TTCGAGGTGTGGGTTCTTACTAAGGGGGGTCTAGTTAGTGTGCACCACAGCAGACTGTACTGTACCGTAGTACACACCCATCTCGTTCGGGTCACCTCGTTGAGGCCCTAGGGTGCGTGCGTGTATAGGTATGGTCCGGTCACCAAAAGCAAAATTTTCCTACCTACCCGAATGGAGATGTCGCCAGCAGCCGTTAAAGGGTCTAAACAAAAGGCAGTCGGCCGACGGCTCACGACATGTCGCGATACCTTCTCGTGTACATGTACAAATTAACCTACTGTGTACCTACTGTACCTTCTGTACCTACTGTACCTACTGTACTGTACCCTGAAGACCTTTTTACCCCCTTGTCCCAAACCCTGACTGAGTGACTGATATGACTGAGCTGACTGCCTGAACCGGGACATCAGTCGAACCCCTTTTCCAAACATTTCCGTGTGAAATTGGGTGTCGAATTCTAAACATTGGCTGTGAAACTGGCGCGGGTCGGCCGCAAATCGGCCACAAAGGGAGCGGCGGGAGCGCTAAACGGTTTCTCACGCTTCTCTATGTCGGCACGCAACGCGAACGCGTGTGCTAGCAGTAGCTATGCAGCCATCTCATCGGCCGCTGGTAGCAGCAGCAGCGGCGCTGGATCGAGGCCAGGGAATCAAGCTATTTACGATGAACTGCTTGCAGATTTCCTGAGAATGGGTTTTGAGTACAACTCCATCGAGCGGGCACTTCTCACAACCAACATTAGCGACACGGCCTATGAGTGCTCTCGCGATGCTTGTCTCGCCATGCTTCTAGGTGGCTCGGGTGAACCTTTCATGTCGAATGCCGACGAAGGTCCTGTGCAGAGCCTCATGGACCTGACAGGCTGCGACGCACGCGAAGCAGCAAGCGCGCTCGAGCGCTGCAACGCGAATGTGTCCGAGGCAGCCGAGCTGCTGTTCAGAGATCTGGAGGATCTCGAGTCCGAGCTTGCGGCCCTGCGCATCGCGGATCTTGAGACGGTGCGAGTCTCAGAGCGCGCAGAGGCCGAAGCGCGTGATGCGGCGCTGGCGGAGGAAATCGAAGCGCGAGAGCGACAAGCACTCGGAAACGGTGCCTGCTGCACCGCGCTCGCGTCAGATGCGGCGCTCGCTGCCGAGCTTGCCACGGAGATGCATGCAGAGGGAGCTGTTGCGTCAGATGCGGCGCTCGCTGCCGAGCTTGCCACGGAGATGCATGCAGAGGGAGCTGTTGCGTCGGATGCGGCGCTCGCTGCCGAACTCGAAGCGCAGATGCATGCAGAGGCGCGGCAGCATCGTGCGCATGCGGAGGCCCGCATCGCTGACGACGAGGCGCTGGCGGAGGTGTCGTGGAGGCTGTCGATGGCAACGACGGCATCGGAGGCCGTGGAGGCTGCGCTGCAAGAGCACTCGTCAGCCCTCTTTGCTGCCGAGCTTGCGGAAGTGGACGCCGAGGGCGCGGTGCGAACGGAGCGCCGTCTCGAGCAGCAAGCGGAGCAAGTCGAGGCGTGGGAGCTGTCGGTGATAAGTGCCCGCGAGGAGCGTGCTCGGCAGCTCGGTGCAGTCTCCTCCGAGTTGTCGGCGCGCCACTTGGCGTATGCGCAAGCAAGGCAGCGGTCCATCATTAACGGTTACGCTGAACGCGTCGAAGTGGCGACGCTCAAGCTGCATGCATTCATGGGCGATGACAGCCAGAGGGTGCTCGACCTGAGTCGTTTGAGTGCACCTGGGCGGGCCCGCATCGAGGCGCTCGCTGCAGAGCTGTCCTCGGCGTCGTCAATGCGGCTCCAATGCACTGTCGATCACAGCGGTCCCGATCCCGTCTTGCGCATTCGCAAACGGACTCGACCACCGGGCACAGCCTTGCCAGCTGCGACGCCAGCCAAACCGCCGGCCGCACCGCCAGCAGCCGACAGACTGGCAGCGTCCGGTGAGTCGCTCCATCTGCCGTACAACAGCCATGTGAGCAGTGCCGGCTACACCAGCAACTTGCGTGTGGTGGGCGCCAGCAATGCGTCGCCCAAGTCTCTGGCTGCTGCTTCTGCTGAGACAGAGCCGTCGTCACAGAGCTGCGCTCAGAGCACCGCGGCAGCGCCGCAGCCGCAACATCAACAGCCACGCCCACCAGCTCCGCCGTATGGCGACGTGCCGCTCGGCGTCTGGTGCGCGCTGCACGAGCTGCCGTTTCGTGTCAAGTACGAGGTCGAGGTACTTGTGGGGCTCAAGAAGATGGTGCGATGGGCGCTGCTCCCCGAGGCGTTTGTGCATGAGCTGCTCAAGTGCGTCGCCGAGGATGGCGAGGCCGTGTGCGTCTCGGTGCTGCGCAAGATGCAGGCAGAGCCCCTGCAGCCCGTGCTCGACTGGTTCCGGTCAGCGCGAGAGAGCTGCAGTACGCTACGATACGTGAACTTCTCTCCAGGGGTGCTTCATCAGCGCCCTTTGTGGAGCACGCTGCGCTCCGTCGAGGTACTACGGGCGGTCCATTGCTGTCCTAGTGGCAGGACAATTGCCCGCCCGGCCGAGTATCAGTCGTCCAACCGCGTGCTGCGGCTTGTCGGAGACCTCTATGGGACGGACCATTTGCTACGTGTCTCCTTCGTCAACGACGGTGTGCACACGCCCATCACGCTTCGCGGCTTGCACTGGGGGGGCGGTGAGGCGACGCCTGCGGCGGCGCGCGCCACAATCGCACGCTGCTGGCGCGAACGGCGGCTCGCGAGACGCGGCGGTTCGCAAAGTGTGGCGGCACGCAGCAGTGATCTCGACACGGTGCAGCGCCCACATTCCACGTTCCACGTACCACATTCCAAGTGGGAAGCTGTGAGTAGCGCGCTGCGTGACGGGCTGTGTGTCGGCGGCGAGCTTTTCCGATGGCTTGCGCCTTCCGCCTCCCAGATGAAGAAGGGAGGCATGTGGTTCGTGCGCGAGTCCGAGCTGAATGCCGCCCTGCTTCGTCGCTGCTTGGGCGACTTTAGCAAGCTCGCGACCCCGGCTCTCTATCTGGCGCGACTCGGCCAATGCCTTTCGTCGACGTATGTGTCGACGACGATACAGCAGGAGGAGGCTTGGGACATGGAGGAGGTAGAGGACGTTGTGAGTGAGTCGGGCGAGATCTTCTCTGACGGCGCTGGATTCTGCTCATACAAGCTCCTTCAACTGCTCTTCGACTCACTGCACCGCCCGCCTCCCCAGAGCAGCGATCCGCCCCACCTTCAAACCCTCCTTGAGCGGCCGGGGAGTCGCCTACCATACTCTGCGGTACAGGTGCGCTGCGGAGGCCGAAAGGGGGTGGTGGCCCTCCGGATGGGCACCGAGGGACGTGTCTTGTACACGCGGCCCTCGATGCACAAGTTTGATGCGAGCATTCGCGAGCTCGAGGTTTGTGAGTGGGCCACGTGGCACGCGGGCTACCTCAATCGGCCGCTCGTTGCGCTGCTCGAGCACCGCGGCGTGCCGTATGCTGTGCTGGAGCGCTACCAGAGCCAGTACCTCCGCGAGCTTAGTCAGTGCCTGACGAGCCAGCATCACGCCGAGCGGCTGCTTTCGAGCCTTGTTGGACTCATCGTCAAGGGCGGCGAAGCTGGTGTCGATGGCGTCGATGGCAGCGACGGTGACGCCTGCGGTGGACCACTTGGCACGGCACTGACGCTTTTGCGGCATGGTGTGCCCCTCGAGGAGCCGTTCGTGGCCGGCCTCTTGCGGTGCATCCGCGCTTCGCTAGTGCGTGGCGTCGTCGACAAGGCGCGCGTGCTCGTGCCGGAGGCGGCGACGCTGATAGGGGTGATGGACGAGGAGGGGGTGCTTGAGTACGGTGAGGTCTTTTTGCAAGTCCAGCCGCCGGATGCCCCCGACGATGCGGGGCCACAGGTGATAGAGCAGAATGTCGCCGTCTACCGCAGCCCTGGCAAGCACCCAGGTGATGTACTTGTGCTTCGGGCAGTGCATCATCCAGCGCTCTGCCATCTGATCAACGTTGTCGTCTTCCCGCGCGTTGGGCCGCGCCCCCATCCTTCGGAGCTCAGTAGTGGCGACCTCGATGGCGACAAGTATTTAGTCATCTGGGCGCCGTCCATTGTCGACAGCATGCAACCAGCGCCTCCCGTGCCGCCGACTGCAGACCTGTGCCACCGACCGGCGCATAAGCAGCCCACAGCAAAGCCAGCTTATAAGCAGCCCACAGCAAAGGCCTTTGCACGCCGCATGCCCCCACTGCCGCCACCGCCACCTTCCGAGCATGCGCTCCTCCAGCAAGTGGCACAGTGGGAGGTGGCCAAGGCATCGAAGCCACAGCCTGCCACCTTGGGTGACTTTTTGGCTCGAAGCGCACCACGACGGCGCGGCTTGAGCGAGGGCGAGATGGCCTCTCACGGCAAGATCCTCGAGGCAGCTCGCGAGGCACGAGCCGAGGAGCGCAGACAGCGCTTCCAGATCGAATTGATGCGTCGCATAGGCGTGGCGGAGGACGCGAGCGCCGTTGCGAGCGCCGTGCACCAGCAGCGGCTGGAGCGCGCGGCCATCCGCTGGTACATCTTCTTTGGCCAGCGCAATAACGTCGGGACCATCTCCAACACATGGCTCGTGTACGCCGACCGCTGCGGAGTCGATCATCCGGAGACGCTTGAGCTCTGCCGGTTGGCGCAACTCGCCGTGCAGTTCGTCAAGACGGGCGAGCCGGTCGAGCTCGACCCGAGGCGCTTCCCCCCTCACGCTGCGCGCCCAGACTTCATGGCGCCCTCGCACACCGGCAGCGGTGAGGGTGAAGGACGGTATGTGTCTCAGCGCGCGCTCGGCAAGCTGCATCGAGCCGCTGTCGAGGCGACCACCGCAGAGGCCACACCCGCAGCTGCCGCCGATGCATTGGTCGCCTCTTCCCTCCTTGCCCAGCAGCTTCATGCCGCTGGCTTTGAGGTGCACCTGCCCGCGGCGAGGGCAGCACGCGACGCGTACAATGAAGAGGTTGCGTGGCACCTCGCAATGTACGGTGTAGCGACGGAGGCAGAGCTCCTTAGCGGGCGAGTGGTCGCATTCGAGCACGATTGGGTGGCGACCGATGACTCCCAGGAGGCCGAAGAGGCACTACGCCGCTCCATCCACGCGCTGTGGGCCTGGGCGCGCCGGCGATTCCGCGTGGACGTGGAGGCGGCAGTGAGCGCTGCTCTACCAGCAGACGATGAGAGTGGTGGCGGCGGCACCGGCGAGAGCACCGCGACCCTGAGGCAACGCATGACACGACAAGTGGCATATGCGTGGTATTCAGCGGGGAAATGGCTCGGGGAGGAGCCACCCATCAATGATCGCCTCGCGCTGCATTCGTTTGCGTGGGTCGCGTGGCCGTTGCCATATCTATAACAACGGTCTACTGGCATGATGCAAAGTGAAACGACCCGCAGCGCGATGAGGCTGACGTTCACAACCTTGATTCCGACGAATCGATGTGATTTCGCGCGACTTCGCGACTTGTCTGCGAGTCTGACATAAATCTGCAGAAAATAAATCTGCAGAATAGCGTACAAAATAGAGAAGAACAGAATAACCTACTCGTACTTAAAATTGGACGCGCGATCGTCGCGATTACCAGGTACGCGCTATCTCATCGTGATATGATGCCAGATATGTTGCTTGACTCGCTCTTTCATTCGTTCCGGCGCCGCTCCCGTCTTGCTCGTCCATGAGCACATCATAGGAAAAGGCGCGGCGGTCAGCGCCGTGCGGCGGGTCGGCTTCGGCACCGCTCCCGCCTTGCTCTTCCACCAAGACGTCAAAGTGCGGATCATACAGGCGCTCAAAGGGCGGCATGTCGGGGTGGTCGCAGCAGCGGCAAGCCAGGCAGGTGACGAGGGCGCGCGTGCTCTGTGCGGGGCAGAGGACGAATAGCAACGAAATGAGCGTAGCGCTCACGAGCATGAGCACCAACGGCAGCCGCTGGGCGGTCTGTTGGACGTCGAGGATCGCGTGTGCTTTGTCGGCGCTTCCGTAGTAGTTCCACATGATGTCGGCATCGTGCGCGAGGGTCGACAGCTGCTCTGCGGTGCGCACGCCAACCCCCGAAAGGCGCTCCAGAAGGGTCGGCGGCGACGAGGGTGAGGGCGGCGGCGATGGCGGGTCGGGCGGCGGTCTTGGAGGGGAAGGCGGCGTGGGGGGTGGCGAAGGCGGAGCGCGTGGCAAGGGCGGTACGGACGGCGGTGGCGAGGGCGGCGGTGATGGAGGTGGCGAGGGTGAGGGAGGAGGCGGCACCGATGGCGAAGGCGGTGCGGGCGGTGGTGGAGAGGGAGGTGAGGACGGCGGCGTCATGGGAGGTGGCGGCGAGGGCAAAGGCGGTGGGTGTGCGGGCGGAGGCGGCACCGATGGCGAAGGCGGTACGGGCGGTGGAGGGGAGGGCGGCGAGGACGGCGGCTGCAAGGGCGGTGGTGGCGACGGCGAGGGAGGTGGCGGCATGAACGGCAGGGGAGGCGAGGGCGGCAGCGGAGGGACAGCGGGGGGCGGTGGTGATGGGCCGGGCGAGGGTGGCGTGGGTGGCGGCGACGGTGGCGTCGGCGGGCTCGGACAGGGGGATAGCGGCTGAGGCGGTAGCTGCGGCGGCAAAGACGGTAAGGGCGGCGGCGGCGGCGGCAGCGAGGGTGGATGCGAGGGCGGTGGCGGCGGCGGAGGTGAGGGCGGCAGAGATGGAGGTGGCGAGGGTGAGGGAGGAGGCGGAGGTGAAGGAGGCAAGTACGGCGAGGGTGGCGGCGACGAGGGGGGCAACGGGGGAGGTGGCGAGCAGGGCGGCGACGACGGAGATGGAGGTGATGGCGGTGGTGGCGATGGTGGTGGATGCGGCGGCAACGGCGGTGGCGACATTGGCGGTGGTGGCGACGGTGGTGGTGGCGATGGTGGTGGCGGTGACGGTGTTGGCAGAGACGGCGGTGGAGGTGATGGCAGCGGTGGCGAAGGTGGTGGTGATCGAGGCGAGGGTGGCGGCGGTGGCGGCGGGTGCCAGGGCGGTCGCGGCGGCGGTGGCGGCATCTGAGGTGCAGGTGCCACCGGTGGTGGAGGCAGGGCTGGGGGCGGCACAGGCGGCGCGGGCGGCTGCACCCAGAAGCTGCCCACGGAACGCAGCTCGGAGACTCCCAGATAGGCGGCAGAGATCATGAGAAGCCCACCCGCGCCGGTCCCAAGTCGCCAGCACGAGTGCGCCGGTCGCGACGAGGTGCCGGCCGTCGATGGCACGCCCACGGGATCGCCTTCGGTGGACGCAGCCGCCGCTGCAGCAGCTGTCAATGGCAGGGGCGGCGGAGGCGCCGCCGGCCTTCGCCGCCCGCCTCCTCGCCCTACCGCCCCCTCCTCTTCCTCCTCAAACAGCCTCCGGAGCGGCGACGGCGTCACCGCGGCGCGCTCGACCGCGGCCGCTGACGCCGGCTTCAAGCCGGAGGTCTCGCCAAAGACGAAGCCAGCGGCCTCGCCAGAGGCAAAGCTGGAAGTCATGCCAGAGGCAAAGCCGGAGGCACCTTCTCCAATGGCGCCGTCACGGGCAACTGCTCCAAGGGCGCTTTCACGGGCAACTTCTCCGATGGCGCCGTCCTGGGCAACTGCTCGGCGCTCGCTCTCGCATGGCGCCGTCTCGGGCGGGCCGAGCAGCGCGCTGGTTCGAGGGGCGATGGCACTGTCAGGGCTGCTGTCGGCCGGACGCAATGCTGTCCGCGAGAGCCACGCGAGCGAGTCCGCACCTTCGTCCACATCATATCGGTGCTCCTCCGCCGACGCTCGCCTGGCGAGTGGACGGACGATCGGTGCGGACGGCGTGGCGCCGCCGCCGCCGCCGCCGCCGCCGCCGCCGCCGCCGCCGCCGCCGCCGCCGCCGTCGCGAGCGCCTAGAGGAGGTGGTCCGCGTCGCGCGAGCGCTCGCGCGTCGCGCATCGTCTCGAGCTTGAGCGCGACCGTCTGCGCCTCATGCACGCTCAGCGTACTGCCCGCCTCGCTCAGGAGCAGCTCGTAGATCGCCTCGGCCGCATACGAGGTAGGGTCGAGCTTCACGCGTAGATTCGCGGCCGAGAGCAGGTCCACCGGATCTCGCGAGACGGCGAAGCATGCGTCGAAGTACTGGAGCGCCGCATCCAAATCGCCCTCTTCATATGCTGCGTGAGCGCACCGACGCATCAGCCGCACAAACGTGTCGCGGTCGCTCAGCCCCCGAGCGGAGAGGCGCGGCAGCGGCGATATGAGCTGGCCGACCTCGTCTTGCAGTTGGCCCAGCCCCAGGCGCACGCCGGTGCGGCTCGCAGATTGGACTGCTCGGGTGCGCTCCTCACAGCGCGCCCGGGCTTCGGCAAGTTTGCGGCTGATCAGCTCACGATGAGCATCGGTCAACGAGGAGACGCCAGCCGTGCGGCCTTGGAGAAGCTCGGAGTAGATCGTGGCAGCTACTGAGCACTGGCCTGCATTGAGGCGCATATTCACGGACGAGATCAGCATGGCCACGTCTTCCTTGGTGTTGTAAGCGCTCTCAAAGAAGGCGTGTGCGAGCCAGTGCCGCTCTTCAATGTTTGCGAACCGGCCCAAGTCAGAGCACCATTGATGAACGAGATCGCGCTCCGCAGCTCGCAGCCTGGGCGGGCCAAGGCGTGAGCGAGGCCTAAGTTGCTTTACAACAGCGGCATGCTCGGCCGAAATTTGCCATTTCCAAGACGGCTCGCAACGCATGACCTCACTTGTCGCCACCGCGACGAAGTGGACGGTCAGCAGTCGGGTAGCCCGGTAGCATAAGGTCGGCCGAACACAGGCGATCGAGACGGCGTTTTTTCATGTTAATACACACAACACGTACAAAGCCGTTTTTTCACAGACTCCAACACGTTCACACATCAAATTATTCACAGCCAATTATCGACCATTCACGCCCGGGTCTGTGTCTCAAGTCAAGTCAAGTCCAGTCAAGACATGAGGCGACGCACCCAATTTCGTCGGGGGAAACGCAGAACTGGAAATGGACTGCGAACACAGAACAGATGGGGTTTTCGTGCCCCGGAGATGAATTGCGAAAGTCATCATCACGACAAGTTTCGTCGTGACCTCGGGCGAGTTGGCGATAGTTGGCGCGCAACACGGCCGAAATGCTTCTGGCGGCTCTTGCCGACAAGGCAGCCGCCATTCTCACCGATCAGCGCGCGGCATTCCTGCGCAGGCAGGATGCTAACGTCGAGGCGGCAATTGAGCAGGCTCGACCCGTGCGGCGCGAGAAACGACTCGCGGCCATCCTCGGCAACTTTACGCTTGCACGTGACCCACGCATCGGCCCCAAGTACCAAATTGAAGTGGTGCCACTCGCGCTGTGGCGACCCGCCGCGTTGTGCGACGGCGATGACGACGAACACGCCGAGCCCATGCACGTGCCAACCCAGGTCGTCGAGGCCGAGCTGGCCGAGCAGCGCCGCTCCGAGAAGGGCAGCGAGCTCACACAGGACGAGGCCGAGTTTGTGGACTCGCGCTTCTACCGCGCCAAGACGGACGCCGCGCCGGCGCCCTCGGCAGCTCCGTTGCCTCCTGACCCGCTGGCCGCGGCGGCTGATATGTCTACTGACCCGCTGGCCGAGGCGGCGTTGCAGTGGGAGGCGCAGGCTGCCAGGCTGGTGGCCACTGCACAAGCGACAGCCCTCGCGGGCCGCGCGCGCGCACTCGACGAGTGGACGCGGCACGCGCGCGCTCGACTGCGCGTCAGGCTGCTCACTGCTTTTGTGAGCGCGGCGGTGCACGGCTACGCTGACGTGGCGGCCGTTGAGCGATGCTATTCGCAGGCGCAACACTTTGCGAGCGTAGTGGAACGTCTGTGCTGGGTGGAAGCTGTGGAAGCTGTGGAAGCTGTGGAAGCTGTAGAAGCTGTGGAAGCTCAGGCGGCGGCGCAGGCGAGCGGAGTGCCAGGGGCAGGCGCCGCAGAGGCCGACCCGATGGCCACCGACGCGAGCTTGGCGGAGGAGGCCGGGAAGGACGGGGCCGAGACGGCGGCGGCGGCGGCGGCGGCGGCGGCGGCGGCGGCGGCGGCGGCGGCGAGCGCGGCCGTGTTTGGCAGGTACGCGCGCCGCCTCTTTCGTCAGATTTTGGCCGTCGAGGGCTCGAATCAGCAAATGTTGCTCGCTGCCCAAACTGCGGCGGCCGAAGGAGCGCCTAGCATTGTGGCGGCGGCGGCGACCGTAGCGGCGCCGACAGCGGGGGACGACGTTGGCGCCCACCACGGTGCCTCTCCGGCCGCTGAGGGAACCCCCATCCCCGCTGCTGCGGCGGCGGCGGCCGCGTCGGTGCGGATGCCGTCATTGCCTGCGCCCGCAGCGCCGTGCGTCATACCTGATAGCCTCGACGGCATCGATCAGCCCATCCCCGCCGCCGCCGCCGCCGCCGCCGCCGCCGCCGCCGCCGCCGCCGCCGCCGCCACCTCCGGCGCCGCTTTGGATGCCCTCGAGACCACGGCCACGGCCGGAGCGCAGGCGGGCTGGCTGCCGCCGCCGCCTCTGGCCGCCGTGCCGGTGCCCATCGACGCGGCGCTCGTGCGCAGCGTGCGCGCTTTCGACGGTCGCCCCGCGCGCGAGTTCACAGGAGCGGCGGGTTGGGAGGCCGTCGAGGCCGGCCTCGAGGCCTACAAGAGTGCGAGCTTGAGCTTCGACGGGCTGGTGGGACTGCTTGCGCACGCGCTCTCGACGCCCGATTGCGTCACGAGTGTGCCCGACGTGTATGGCCAGCTGCATCTGAGTGTGCTCGAGCGCGCCGAGCGGCTGCACGGGGTGGCCCTGTCTGCCGAGGCACGGGCGGCACGGGAGCGTGCGAGGGAGGAGGCGAGGTCTGCACGTGCCCTCGCTGCCGAGGTGCGCACATGGCTCGCGCGTGTCACGCGCGCCGTCGAGCACGGCTTCGGCAACGCATCGAGTACGCTCATGGCGTACACGTTTGCGCGCGGCTACGGCGACGCCGGCACCAAGGGCGGCGGTGTCGGCGTCAGCCTCAAGGGCTTTGGCCGAGGCGTAAGCGCCGCGGCCGCCGAGGCCCGCGCCGTTGACGATGGACTGTGGACACGGGCGCTCGGATGCCTGCCACGCCACTCTGGAGGTGTGGCTACCCTCCATTCGATGGCGATGGTGGCCGTCGCTCGGCACGCGGACATCTCGGTCGAGATGGCGCCGCCCGCCGGAGCTGAAGAGGGAGCATCGCTCGAGGAGCTAGGGAGGGTGGCTGCCGCGGCGGCGCGTGAGCAGTGCGCGGGCGTGATCAGCGCGCTGCGCGGCTGGCGGCGGACGCAGCAGCCGTGGGCAGAGGCGCGCGTGCGTGAGCACATGGCAGAGCGCCATGTGCAGTCCGAGGTGCGCGCGGTCCTTGAGTCACTCCTCAAGCAGGTGGATCGTGTCCTCAAGCCGGCCAATCGCGAAGGACGCATCGAGGAGCAGGTGGCGGCGGTCCTCTCCGCCCTCGTGGCCCGTGTGGTACGTATAGTCGAGCGCGATGAGAAGTCATCCAAGTCGAAGAAGAGGAAGGCAGAGGAGGAGAGGAGGAAGGCGGAAGAGGCAGCGGCAGCGGAGGCGGCCAGAGCGGAAGCGGCGGAAGCAGCGGCGCGCTCCGAGAAGCTCCTCGCGTCACTGGCCAAGTACCTCGAGCACTGCGGCGGCTCGGCGGAGATGATCACTGGCTGGTACACGATGACTGAATTCCGCAAGGAGGGCGCCACTGCAGGCACCTATGACTCGTACTTCTTCAACAAGAAGGTGAGCGGGAGCGCAGCGCCGTCGTGAGCGCGGCGCCGTCATGAGCGCGGCGCCCTCGCGCGCACAGCCCTCGCACGCACAGTCTTGAGCCTATTCATATTCACAGCCTCATTGAGCCCTCACTCGCCCCACCCTGCCCCCACCGGCGCAGGGCAAGCGCTTCCGCTCCCGCGCCGAGGTCGCGCGACATTTCAACCTGGAGGCCGCTCCCGCCAAGCGCGAGTCCAAGGGGGCGGAGGCCAAGGCGGCGGACAAGGCGGCGGCGGCCGAGGCGAAGCGGGCGGCCAAAGAGGAGGCGCGTGCCGCCAAGACGGCCAAGGGGCGCGCAGAACACACAGAGGCAGCCGCGCCGACGAGTCGATTTGGCCGCAAGCGGAGCGCGCCGTCATGGCACTCGGACCCGTACGGCGCGGGCGCCTTCGCGCGCGAGGACGAGCTGCGCGGGCGTGGCCGCGGCGTTGCCGTCGTCGATGCCAGCTTGGTCGACCACGGCGCTGACAGCAGTGCGACTGGAACCTCCACGGAGGTCCCGTTAGAGGAGCTCTGGAAGGCCCTGGAGGCCAGCGCCAGCGCCGCTTCACCTGTGGATCCTCCCGCATCGGCCACGGGCGGTCGAGGGTGCGGCACCGGCGGCGGGCGCGTCGGCGGGCGCGTCGGCGGGCGCGGTGGTGGGCGCGGCGGCGCCGCTGGTGGACGTGGCAGCGCGTCGCTCACCAAGCTGGCGGACGAGTGGCCGGTGGGGATGCGCGTCGAGGTGCAGCAGGAGAGCGACGTGCATTTTGGCGCGTGGTTTGAGGCGACAGTCTATGGACACAAGGCGCCCGATAAGCTGCGGGTCGAATACGAGGAGCTCTGCGAGGATGATGCCGAAGCGGAAGACGTGGCCGACCTGCCCGGGCTGAAGCGCGACGAGATCGCCAAGCGAGTGCGCCCGCTGCCGCCGCAGCCCGCGGACGGCCGTTGGCTGGGCGCGCTCAGCGTGGGCGATTTGGTGCAGCTCTCATACATCGGCGGCTGGTGGGACGTGAAGGTGCTTGAAGTGCGCCCGCAGCCTCTATTTGACGAACCTCAATGGATCGTCAAGTCGGTCGACTTTGAGGCAGTCCACACGGTCGACGCGGCGGTGCTGCGCCCCCACGCACAGTGGGATGGCGCGAGCAAGGCGTGGCGCACCCCTGCCGCCGGAGGTACGGGACCACCCAACGCCGACATGGGAGCATCTCCAGGTGCAACACCAATGGAGCCGCCGCCGCCGCAGCAGCAGCAGGGATTCCAGCAGCATCTGCTGCAGCAGCTGGTGCAGCATCCGCAGCAGCTTCATCATCATCATCATCATCATCAGCAGCAGCAGCAGCTCTTGCACCAACAGCACCAGCACCAGCACCAGCACCAGCACCAGCACCAGCACCAGCACCAGCACCAGCAGGAGGAGGAGGAGGCGCGGGCGGAGGCGATGCAGAGAGAGGCAGCGACACGGGCAGCGGCGCAGCAGCAGCACCAGGCGATGCGCGGTGCCGATACGGAGGCGGCACGCGTGTTGCGTGCAGAGGAGAATAGGAAGCGCGAGGAAGAGAAGACCGTCAAGAAGGAGGAGGAGAAGAAGCGCAAGGCGGAGGAGAAGCAGGCTGAGAAGGACATGAAGAAGCAGCGTAAGCTGGGGGGCGGAGGGGCGAGCAGCGCCTCCACTGCCGTCGCCACCGTCATCAGCGTCAGCGACGTCATCAGCGACGCCGCAGAGTGCCAGAGGACAGATGCAGGAGGGGCAGAGGGCGCAGCGGTGCAGATTGTGGCGGCCGCAATCGTCTCGGCACAGTGAGCGACATGCCCGCGACAAGGAGCGCCGGACGCTCAATACCACACGGAGTTGGAGCGAAGACCGTCCAGCCCACATGGACTCGTCGGCCTGCGCGAGTTCGGGCCACACGGCGCAGCGGTGGCGTGGGGCGGAGACATGGGGGTGATCTGATGCGTTGTGGGAGGGTTCCGTTTCGTTTCCGTTTTTTCGACACGCCGCTTCGCGCGACCTCACTTGGATGCGCTGCGATGGTGCGTGCACGGCTTCCGGTTGCCTTGCTCTTCTGTTATTTCTCCGTGTTCAGAGGAGTTCCACCAAGATTAATAACCACCACCATGATTTTCTTTTTCTTCGAACCTATTCACTTGATGTTATGTACCAAACGAGACGGTACGTCATGCGATGATGTACCGTACTTTACGGTTTGTCGTTTCCTGCGTTTGCGTACGCAGAAACCTGTTTACGCGAGGGGGTACGTATACGCACCCACTGTGTATACACACTACCGCTCGCGTAAACGCACCTACCCGCGTATACGCACCCTGGGGTGCGTATACGCACGTACCTGCGTATACACACCCACACCCGCGTACAAGCACGTGTGCGTACACGCGGCGTCGGGTGCGTATACGCAGAGACGCGACGAACGTCATGGTACTACCTAAGGTAGTCGAGTAGGAGAACCTAATCCAATGAGCAAATTATTTGGTATACAAGAAAGACTTTCGGGGTCGGCCGACCACCGGCTCATCGTGTCGCGGGTCCCCCGGCTAAGGTAGCATAGTACTGACGTGTGACGAAGGAGCGCGTCTTGCTCTGAGGCGAGCGGATCGCCGGCGTACATGTGAAAGATTCGGCAACATGGAACTCAACATGGTCTCCCGTTTCTGGAGGCATCTGTGGCGGGAGCACTGTGATTGGTCCAGGGTCCCCGAGCTTTTGAGGCAGCATTATCCGTATGTACGCCGGTCCGTTGTCTTGGGTGTCAAATTTTAACCAGTGGCTGTGACGCGCCGATCGCGATTTATACCTGCCGATTGGGTGGCGTGACATGAAACAGATCATGCAAAAAATACCGTGCATACATGTAGTAGCCCCCGAGGAGCAGCACCCGGTGCCGTGGTCACGCCCCGCTAACCGAACGAACTAAGCGGGTTTCGCGCCCTCGGCTGCGAAGCCAGCAGCACACAGGGCTCCAGCTGCTCGGTGCTCGCTCGTCCATTGCGCTCGTCGCCATGCCCTCCCCCGCCCGGCCTCGCAGGCTCCAGCTGCTCGCCCGTCGCCCCCCGCTCGCCGCCGGTCTCATCGGCTCCGGCTGTATGCATCCCCGCCCGCCGCCGGCCCCAAAGTCTCCGGCTTCGAAGAGCTCCGCGGTCCGCTGCCCCGCTGCCCCTGTCTCCTGCCGCCGACGGCGCGACCGGCAGCGGCACCGCCGAGCGTTCTGCGCCCACTCCCGCAAGGAGCTCGTCAATGCGCTTCCTCATCTTCAGACGCGAGCGGATGCAGGAGGCGCGCTTACGGTAGAAGCTTGTTAGGGATAGGGTCAGTTGAAGGGCCAGTTGAAGGGCCAGGAACCGTTTTTCTCGACGTTTTTCTTCCCATGTCCAGAGAAAAAGTTTGGCATAGTCTTGCTAACGCTCTTGTAAGTGGACTCGTTAGCACAGCTGGCAATGTGCGTCTCCAGCTGGGACGCGAAGTCGATGGCATCTGTGATGGGAACCCACGGAGCGATCACCACGGAGGCTTCCTCGATCGTCGCCGTGTACGACGCTTTGTACACCAACTTGAGCTCGCGCACGGACTGGGTCAGCTTGCCCGACTTGGACGTGACGTTGAGATCCTCAAAGGCCTTCAGGGGCACCGTCTCTCCAGCGACCACCTTGCTGTCCATGCGCTCCTCGTACGTTGTCACAATCTTGTCGAGCTCCGGCATGCTGTCCGTCGATGCCAAGAAGTTGAACGTCCCGCTCCTCCCGTTCGTCCCGTTCGTCCCGTTCGTCCCGTTCCCCATCCTCTTCGTCGAGGAGCAGCACTTGAAGGAGCAGCACTTGAAGGAGCAGCAGTTGAAGGAGCAGCACTTGAGGGAGCAGCACTTGAGGGAGCAGCACTTGAAGGAGCAGCACTGCAGTGCACATCACACACATTTGAACCGCATCTGAGAGCGCGCGCCGCGGAGCATCTTGGGAGCCGCGCACTGCGCTGCGATCGGGGCATGAGTGCGCCATGCGCGATCATCACATTCCCGTTCGATGCGGTACGATGCCGCACCTCTTTGCAACAATCCTTGAACGTGCACCGGCACGCGGAGCACGAACACGACGGGCACCACGAACACGACAGGCACCACGAACACGACAGGCACCACGACGGGTTACAGCAAGCGCACCAGCAGCTTGCCCACCAGCCACTTGCGCTCGAGCCGCTTGCCTTCCAGTCGCTTTTCTTGAAGCTCTCGCCGTTGAACTTCGCAGCCGCTTCGGCCACGTCGGCCGTCGTGAGGTGCACGTGATAAATTGAGTTCTGCACAGCACACGCACGCAGGGGCGACTCGTCGTCCAGCGCGAGGGCGAGAGCGCAAGGGCGCACACGCGCGCGGTTCAGAGGTCCTCTCTCCTCGCACGGCTCCCGCACCCCAGTGGGGCAGATGAAGCAGTAGAAGCAGACAGTATGGGACGAGGTCTGATGGGGAGGAGCATGCTGGTGCGGGGATCGTGCCCGCCATGAGTCTCTCACCTTGCACAGATCGATGGTCGTGAAGAAGCCGTCGAGGGTGTGCTTCGCCGAGACCTGCTTTAGGAGAGTCTGCTCTGTGCCGACTATGTCCGAGTGCTTGCGCATGCCAGATTCGGAAATGTTCACTTGATTCGTCTCCGACATCATGATGACCTTGAGCTTGTGATGGCCCTGCGAGGAGGCGGTGATGAACAGGACGCCCTGCCGGCCGACCATATTCTTGCCGTTCACGTTGTTAAACGCGATCACATCGATGGACGTGACGATCGTCTCGCCCTGCATGAGGTACGCGTTTACCAAGTCTTTCGTGGCGGTCGTCGGCAGCGCGGTGGCGCTCTTCAAGTCGGTCTCCCTGACCATGGCGAAACGCTCGGCCACGACCTTCGAGTCGGACATGAGCGGAACCTCGTCGGTGGCGGCCGCCTTTGACACTCCTTTGACCCATTCACCCTGGACAAGGATCTTGTCGGGCGTATCATCAGGGCGAACCGAGAAATCCTGCGCATAAAGTACAGGATGACAGGAGCGCAGGAGTGGGCGAACCAACAAGACGAATCGACGGTCAACTGCAAAAGGCGAAGCTCGAAGCACGCACGGATGGAATCTTGGCAGCCAGCGCTAATTCAGAGGCATACTTGGGGGTGTACTCATAGACTGGAGCTTGGAAGCCTCCCTCAGATGTGTTAGACGTGGCGACGGCGTCAATATCAACCACAACTTGAGACTCCTCCATCTCCGTTCTTCTCAACCACAACAGCTGCGCAGGCGCCTGCGTCGAGAAGAACGGGCCGAACTTTGATCAGGATGTGCAGAAAAATCAGAGGGATGCGCGGCTCTTGCGAGTGCCTGCAAGGTGTCCTCTCCGCGCATCAAGAGAGCCACTAACACCTATTACTGTGATCTCATTTCAGCTCTCTTTTTTTACCTCTTAATTTTGAACCTTCTTCGACATGCAAGCACGTAAAATTCGGTCCACGACACGCTATATGGCGACACGCGACACGGCCACTCACCCCATTAAAGTTGTGCGAAATTGGTATTCACCGTATTCTAGTCCTCGTGTGCTGACTCCTCGTCGGTCGAGGACTTGCGGGACCACAGGGTTCCGGAGTATTGCGGACGATCCGTCCTTCGCGTTTGCCTCGTCGTACGTATCGTCGCCGTACGTGAGGGCCTCGTCGCGTGCCTTGGTTCCGGCACCAAACTCGGGCATCGCCCGTTGATCTTCGTAGATCGTTGTTCGTTGACTTACCATCCGCTACCATGGGAACGGGAGCCCTTGGCTCCGCGGACCCTTGCATGCCGCTCAAGGGGTCCAGCGAGTAGACCTGATCCCTCTGGAGCGGGTTGAAGTTCGTAAGAGGTTCTTGGATGTCGCTACTGGACAAACACTCTTCGACTCGCGCGCGGAGACTCCGCGCGCCCTTTCACCGGGACGGCGCTTGACGTAACTCTACGTGCATGCGACCGGAACGTCCCGGACCCGGTTTACCGACTCGCAGGATCCTAATAAGAAAAACCACCACAAATTGGGGCGCCCCCGCAGGTTCAATGGGTATATGGGACGGGGAATTTCGTCAGCTCCGTGACGATGGACGAAACTTGACGAAACCGCGGACGGGCGCGAGGAGACTTAGCAACTGGGAAAAAATTGGGATGGACCAGTTTGTGTGGGACTTCCCAGCTTGGGTGGTGTGTCCCGGAGAGGGAGTGGGATGACCCACCGCTGGGTCATCCCACTCTTTCATGGGACGCCCCAGGCGGTTGAGACGTCCCACGCGATGTGGGACGTCCCACGTGGGTGGGCTGTCCCAGTTTGGCTGGGTTGTCCCATTTTGGCTGGGGTGTCCCAGTTTGGCTGGGGTGTCCCAGCTGTGGGTCATCCCACTTTGAAGCGAGCTGTCCCACGCCAAGTGGGCCGTCCCAGTGCCCTGTGGGACGTCCCGCGTGGGTGGGCTGTCCCAGTTTGGGTAGGTTGTCCCGAGTTTGCTGGGTTGTCCCAGTTTTGACTGGGTCGTCCCAGCTGCGGGTCATCCCACATTAGGGTTTGAGGGGTCTTGTGACTTCGCAGGTGGGTGTGTGATTTCACAGAAACCTACATTACCGCACAGCATTTCCCATTTGCACCGATTTTTATGTAAGTTTCACGGGGTGGAGGTAGCAAAACAACATGTGGGCGCGATGGGCCTCTACACGCAAGAGGCACGTGCCTTAGCTAAGGCACTTGTACACGTATACATGTGGACCCAGTCGCCTCTAGAGGGTACCCTAGAAGGCTCTAGCTCTGGAGCCCGCTTTCGGAGGGTAGGGTTAGAGGAGGGACATAATTGGTCATTGCCTGGCGCTGCTTGACCTCTCTCCTCTCTTCTCCTCTCTTCTCTTCTCTTCTCTCCCTCGCGTCCTTCGCGATGTCCTTGACTTAGGTAATCGGCGGCAGGCTCTTCGCCGACATGCCAGGCGACATGGCGCTGCCCCGCACCGTACTGGCACGCGATGGGATCGATTTGACGTCGATCGTCGCGAGGCTGCCGCGCGACTTAACGAGGCGCGGCTCCGAGAGCGAGTGCTCGATATGGCGCGCCTGGTTCGTCAACCTCATCGCGCTCGCCGTCGCTCGGATCGCCTCGACGTCTCCTGCCTGCTCAGCAAGCCTCCGAGCTTCGTCGGCGCGATCGCGCGCCTCGGCGAGAAGCTTCTTGCGCCGGCGCTCGGCGATCATGGGCGCGTGCGCTTGCTCGCCCATCCTGAAGAAGCGCCCGAACTCGCCCGTGTCTATCCAGCCGTTACCGTCCAGATCGATCGCATTCCACACGGCCTGCACCTTGACCTCGGGTAAGCTCTCATCATCGAAGCCCATCGATTTGCGAAGATACTCTATCAGCTCGGCGTACGTGATGCGTCCGTTCTCGTCGGCGTCCATGCGCTTGAAGAGCACAAACCAGCCACGGTTGGCCGGGTCCACCTCCGTGCGCTCCATAAACTCGACGATTTGGAGTGCGAGCGCTGTCATCTCAGCCACGGTGGCCGGCGTGACTTTGGTCACCACCCCTTTGAGATGCGCGCCACGCAGGTACTCCATCTTCGCCTTCGCCTCGATCACCGCCGCGCGGTTCCGGTCTCTCACTTCGCTCAGTGACGCTTCACTGCGCGCCCGCTCCAGGTCTCGCCGCAGCAGGACCAACCGCCGCTTGGCCGCCTGCTCTACCTCGAGGCTCTGGCGCACATTCTCCAGGCTGCGCTCGTCCTGCTTGGAGGCGAGCACGGCATAGAGCGTCGCGGGTGTCTCCACACGCTCGATGGGCGACAGTCGTACTTTGCCCTTCGACTTACGATGGGTCGCATGCATGTTGGCGGTGCTCGTGGTGCGCTCAAGGTCCTTGGTGCGAGGAGGCTCCATCCGTGCTGGGGGAATCTCCAAGGGAATCTCCCAGGGCCGGGGCCGGGGGTAGCTCGGCTTGTACCTGTCAGGGCCGGGCGTGCCGTTGTCGAACTCGCCGACTAAGTTGGCATGCTGTCCCACCGTGGAGCCGAAACCTGCCATTGCGAGATGCGGCCGCGTCGCGCGTCAGAGATGCGGGATCCGGTCCGGGAATCGGTGGCGATGAGCCTTCACGCACTCACCTGGCCGGATTTTGCTTGTTTTTTGCAGTGTAAGGCGCGAATCATAGGAAAATGACTTGTACTCGGTGTTGTAGCTGCCTGGATGGGGGCCCACGCCCACGTTCGTGTCTTGAGGCTCCGCGTGTCTCTTTGCCCAAAGATGGGTGGTGATCGGCCGTGCCATCGTCTTGATGAACGGGTCATTCTTCTGGAACTCCGAGTTCGACACGCGCAGAACGTTCGCGTTTGGCCATGCGCTCGGCGAGTTAGCATGACCCGTGAGCATGACTCCGAGCGAGCACCGACCGAGGCGCCTCCAGATCGGCATCGCAAACAACAAGGCCTTGCGAACAAGTGGAGAGAGTTTCACCTCTGAAACCGCCGATTAGGTCAAGTCAAGTCAAGTCAAGTCAAGTGTAGCGCGGTCAAGTTTAGCGACCGCCGATGAGCGACGCTTTCACACGTGTTTCACGCTTTCACAGCCCAGTCTTTAGGAGTATCAATCAATCAGTCAGTCAGTTATTTCGCGTCGAGTCGATTACCCCCCCCCCCCCCCCCCGTCTACACACACGCGGCGCCAGGGCACACGGCGCAGTAACTCATGCAGTAACTGCGCTCTGCGGGGCGGACGCGTGGCCAGCGAGGTACAGGTAGCCGAGATGCAAAACGCGTGGCCAGCCTCAGGTTTTTTCGATTAAAGAGGATCATTTCTTGCTGCAGTGTTTACTTCGGCTTCTTCTCCTCTCCAAGCACGAAGGTGTGCACCTCGACAGTGCGACTGCCGCCGTCGGCCCCCGGCTCATCAACCAGGCAGCGGACCGCAAAGCGGGCAAGATCGCGCGGATGGATACGCCGCTTCTTGGCGTCATCATCCCGCACGCCAACGGCACCCTCCTCGGCGGCCTTGCCACCGGCCGCCACAAGCTGCTCGGCGATGACCACCTGCTCGCTCGTACGCACAGGGAGCCCTTCCTCCACCCGAACGTCGTCGATAGCCGCGCTGCGTACGATGACGTGGCCGAGCTCGGATGCGCGCAGCGTGCTCTCCGCCGTGCGTTTGCGGAAGCCAAACTCATTCTCGCGCACCTCGGAGCTGTACGGCGACGAATCGTACCCGAGCGCTCCGCTGCCTGAGATGAGTACAAATGGGACGCCCACACGCGCCACGCCGCCCGCCTGCCCGCCCGTGAGCGCCGCCAGGCTCGCCCGCCGGGCGCGCGACTTCTGCACCACCCTGAGCGTATTCTCGAGGCCCTCCACATCGGCCGTCTTGCCGCGTGCCTCGGCGCGGCGCTCCTTGCTCGCGTCGCTGTTCTCGGCACCGTCTCCTCGGCCTCGCTGCTTGCCAAACAGTGCATCGCCGAAGCGCAGCTCGAAGAGGGCCATGCCGCTCTGAGCGATCCTGCCCGCGGCCTCGTCGAGGCGGTCGGGAAGGCGCTGCCGGAAGTTGTTGAAGCTCGTCGCACAGTACACTACGGCGTCCACGTCGCTCAGCGCCGCCTCCACATCTTTAGCATATCGCAGCTCGCATTCGCGGATCTCGAGCCGGTCAAGCCCATAGGTTGCCATGACCTTCTCGTCAAACTCCATCGTCGCTGGCTGCGCAAAGCCGCCATCTTCTCCACGACTCCACGCGGGTCGCAAGTCCATCTTCCCGTCCTCTGCGCCCACCTCATACGAAAGGCGCCCGTAGCCCTCATACGGATTTTGTGCGTCCCTCACGAGCGCACGCACGGTGACCTGAGGATGATTGCGAAGCAACTCGCGGCAGATCATGGAGCCAACGCGGCCATTGGCGCCCGCGACCGCCACCGTGCAGCGCGGCAGCGGCGCGGCCGCAGAAAGGAGCACGACGGCGAGCATTACAAGTACTGTAGAGATTCCTCGCCCCCGTTGGAAATCGCGAGACCGTCTCGACCCTAAATTGACTAAACAGCGCTGGCAGCAAGGCCTACTCGAGTTCAAATTACGCGTCGTCCTGGGCTATGTAACGTTCTTAGAGTTGCTGCTCTCCGGTCCTCAGAATGCCCACGCTGATGACGGTCGTGCTCACGCTCACGGTGGTGGCGCTCGCGGACGCGGGTGGCCCTGCTGCCGCCGGCTTGCACAGTGCATCGCCGTCCTCGCTGGCTGCCGCTCAGGGCGAGTGGAAGGAGGCTGTCGACCTGAGGTCGGGACGGACATATTACTGGAACACAGTCACGCGAGAGAGCCGATGGACGAAGCCGAGTCCAACGCAGCCGAAATCCAAGGCGGCGGCAGCGCCACTCCCGCCCGCCGCGCCCGCATTTCGTCCCACTGTCGAGGAAGATGATGATCCCGAGGCCGAGGAGAAGTACACGCCAGGCGAGGCCGATATGGAGGAGTACACAATCAGGAATCCTTCACGTCCGGGGCGCGGGCAGCTGACGCGGATGCGCGAGAGCTTCGCGAGGCGCACGGAGGCGGCACGCAGCGCTCTCCGCAGCAGGGACAGCAGCGAAAGGGAGGGGAGGCGCCCTGCTATTTTGCAGGGCGTCTACCTCGGCGCAGTGCTGGCCGCTGCCGCTGCCTTCTTGTGAGGCCACGTGTGAACGCCGCCGCCTTCTTGTGAGGCCACGTGTGAACGCCGCCGCCTTCTTGTGAGGCCACGTGTGAAGGCTTCGGTCGGACTCACGCGACGAAGCACATTCCTGCCGTGACAGCCAGCCAGAGCCTCGCCACGCTACTGCCAGCACGCGCTCCCCAACACTCAGCATGCGCAGAGCCCACGTCTCACGTCTGCAGGTCATGGGGATGACTGCGGCAGGGATGCGCGGCTAGCCCTGTGGTTATATATCTCCCGGGCACATAGTCAGGTGATGGCCTGTCGAAGAGGAGAGAGAAGATAGACACTAGAGTTTTCGCGAACCGTCAGTGTCCGAGTATCTCTCATTGTGCCGACAGCCGAGCGCGGAGCGGTCTCCCATGCGCATGCGTCCAGACAGAGTGTACCGTACGGTATCAAGTTAGACTATTTACAAAGAATTTCCAGCCATTGTAATAACCACCACACGGAATGCTGATACTCTGATTAATGAAAATGATATCTCGGCTACTAGACTCTGGTACATGTATTCATATGCGGTACATTTTGGCAACTTTTCCTCACCCCCCCTCTTGCTTGCGTTGTGGAGGGTCACTGCACACTGGTGCACACGCCACCAGCACATGTGACGGGACGCGGCGGGGGGTACGTCTACGTGAAACGCCGCGCGGGTTCTTGTAGAATGGGTATCACACCTGCGACTTAATCTTCTGAAGGGTTCCTGCATGCAATTGAAAGAACATCCCACAAGGTGGATGGCAGCGGTCGACTGGCCCCGCGGGGCTAACCATACCTCGAGACCTCGAGAGATGTCGTTGCCCGGTGCTCAACGCATGTCAATGCTTGACACCAGCGAGAGGCGACTTCGCGAGATGGGCGAGCATGCCATCACACAACTCCACGAACTCGAAGTCGGTCTTGTGTGCCATCGAGCCGAGGAAGCCACTCTGCCACTCGACATTGGTGATGTAGCCATCGTTCGCTTTCGAGCCGCTGGCGCCGCTGTCTAGGTGCTCAAAGAACAAAGGCACTGCTTCGGCCAATTTGGCACTATTTTTGTACGAGATGAGGCGCAGCACCTCGTGCAGCTCGAGCCTACCATCCATGTCGAGGTCGATGGCCTTGAAGATCTCCATCGACTTTTGAATGCGCATCGAAAAATCGGGCGAGAGGCGCAGGTGGCGCGTTATCTTTCGGCAGCGCACCTCAAAGTCGTTGTCACCCAATTCCTCGGACGCGCGCATCAGGCCTTGAACCCATGCCGACTCGCTCACCCGCCCATCCGCGCCTGCCCACGTCTCCGACTGCATGTCATCGAACTCGGCCTTGGCCAAAGCGAGCCGGTTAGCCTGATCCTCTCCCAACGTGGTTTCATTCTCAAGCGCCGTCTCGGCGCGCTGAAAGTGCGCGACGAGGTCAACGCTCTTGGCGCCGTCGCCGCTCGCGGCCAGCAGCTCCTGGAAGATACCACGAGCGCGCTGCGCGCGAATCTCGTCCGACTTTTCGCGCTCTAGCTTGCGATCGAAGACCGCGACGGCGCCCGGCGCTCCAAAAGCACTCTCGATGACGGCGAGCATGGACTGCTCGAACTTCTCGTCGCTCAGCTCGCTCATGTCCTCTGCCATCGTCAGCCACTCATCGAGCGACAGCTTGCCGTTGCCTTGCTTGAAGCCCTCCATGTCCATGATTGTGAACAGCTGCGGCAGGTTGAGCAACTCCTCCTCGTCACTGCGCGACAGCTTGAGCAGCTCATGCAGCTGGAGGAAGCCGTCGTTATCGGAATCCGCGTAGCGGAAGACGCGCTCGGCCATCTCCCTTCGGTCGGTTGGTCGCTTCGCCAGCGGTTCGTAGCTCTGCTGACGCGCATCGCGCGCCTTCATCTCTTCAAGGCGTGCAAGGCTCATCTGAACAGAGCTCACGACCTGATCGATCGGGTATGATTTCGTCTTGTCACGGCTGTACCGCAGGTACTCGTCCAACGAGACAGTGCCCGATTTGTTCGAGTCTGCTGCGGCAAGCAGCTCTTGCCAAAATGCTCTGGCCATCTCAGTATTGCCTCCAGACAGCTTGCGGCCGATGGCCATTGCCTCCGCCTCATCAATCTGACCGTTGCAGTCGGCGTCCATCATGGTGAACATCTTGGTGAAGGCAGCGCTGCGCGGCGACAGGCTGCGCGGCGTGCGCGGCGGCATCTTCGTGGGGATCTTGTCCGTCGGCGAACGGTGAGAAGAGAGACGGCTGCAGCCCCCCCCACCGACATAAACTCGCACTCGATAAGTTTTGGAACAGTCTTGTTTCGTCGAAATGCCGGTAAACAGCCGATGCTTGCGAGTCCAACACATTCCGCCACACCCGCCTCCGTTCTCATTTGCATGCGCAATCTTTCAACATCTTTTGGGAAGAGACTTGAATTTGACCCTGCATGTTCGGACCGAGCCCTTTTTGCTCGACCTCACCGACCATCTTTGACCGATGAAGGAGGCGCACCAAGCCGGCGGCGGCACCAGCAAACCACATTTGCCGCTACCATTACACGACGACGAGGAGGAATTGTTCCGCGGGAGAAAGAAATCCAGCGAACAACTGCCCGAGGTCGATGATGTAAACAAAACCGATCGCAGGAAGGACAAGAAGAGCGGATCAAGCAAGCTCGCCAAAGATACGCCTCGAAGCGCCAAGCCGACGAAAGCTACAAAGTCGCGCATTCGCAAGTCGGCCAATGCTGAGGCCGAAGCCACGAGCTTCAGGGAACAGGGCCCCGAAGCTGCACAGCCTTCTCATCGCCATCGTCGAGGAAAAGCGCATGCGGTACCGGCGGTAGCCCCCGCGGCGCCCGAGCCCTCTTGGAGCTGGCGTACAACGCTTACGGTCCATGCCGTCGAATCGGACCCGTGCGCTATGCTCGCTATCGAGCGCGCTCTCGCCCTGTGCGACGCCGCCGAGTACGGCTCCGCAAGCGTTGTGCGCGAGCTATGCTCCTCACCCCGTTTGCAGATGTACATTGATCAGGGTGTCAATGTGCACGCCACGACCGCGTTGATGAGCGCGGCCATGAGCGGCCGAGCCGACACAGCTCTCGTGCTGCTCCAGGCGGGTGCCGAGGTCGACGCCACGGATGCCCTCGGTCGGACCGCTCTCATGTTCGCCGTCACAAACGGGGCTGAGAGCGAGCCAGCGTCGCGTGCCTCTTCGCCTACGAATCCTGTGCCCCAACAACCATCCCCAAGCGAGGACTCGGCCGAGCACGTTGCAGCCACCAAAGATGAGGACACGGACGACGAGGTCACGGACGAGATCACCCAAGAGGCTCCCCCATCGCCGCCGCCGCCGCCGCCGCCGCCCGTGACTGTCGAGACCGTGCTACTCAGGCACGGGGCCGACCCGTTCTTAAGGACCTACAACGGCTGGAACGCTCTGATGCTCGGCTGCATGCTCGGCAAGTACAATGCCGTCGGCACGCTCCTAGAGGCTGTGGCGGAATCGGCCAAAGCGACGATTGCCGAAGGCTCGGGGCGCCGTGCTGGGCGCGAGGCGCGAGAGCACGGCGCAGGCGACTCGTCCGAAAGCGAGCTACAGAGCCAGCGGGAGGGCCGCGAGGCCGCAGTGAACGAGGCGCTGCTCGTATTCCTCTCGCAGACAGACCCCAAGGGGAAGACGGCGCTCGACCTCGCACGGCAGCAGCAGCACGCAGAGACGGTCGCTCTCCTTGAACTCGTCCAGTCTGAGGCGCACGAGCGCAAGGGAGGGATGAGGCATGGCCCTCACGATGGCATGTATCCGCGCGCCCGGATGGATTGCTCAGGCGCGGGCCCCGAGCTATCCATCGTTGCCACAGCCTTGAGAGAGCGTGCCAGCATCAGGGCGTTCAGAGCTCTCTCGGGAGCTCAGACACTCGAACGTAGCCGAAGCCGCACGTTCATGTCCACCTCCCAAGGGCTGCCCTCGGTCGAAGCGATGCTTCTCATGCTGGACGAGGATGTCGACTCTTCTCAGCGAATGCCGACCGTTGACGAGCTGTCCGACTCCGACGAGAGCTCTGGATCCCTGACGGTGACCCCGCCGCGAACTGCATCCCCGACTGTGACGCCGCCGCGAAGCGAACGGAAGCCGAGCGCCGGACCGAGCGCCTGGCTCGAGTTTGCCGCCGAACGGAAGCCAATCTCGACTCCGCCACCGCCGCCAGCACGAGCATCTGCGCCGGCGAGGATGGGCGTCGTGATGGGCACGGACGCATCGACCGTCACCGAAGTTGGCAACGTGTCGCGGCTCACTGCCGCCACCGACGCAGGCAGCGGGCCACCGCCTACCGCGAGGTCAGACCACGCCAGCATTGGCCTGCATCTCAAGTCGCACTCTGCCTACAGCGGCGGCTCTGTTCCGTCGTTCGCGGCGCCACCGGCGGTGCCGCCGAGCACGTACATGGCGCCGGACGAGAGCAGCAGCTCCCTGTCTGCGTGAGTCTCGTCGAGTCGAGTCGTCGTCGTGGTGTGTTGAGAAGAGCTACGAGTATTAAAAAGACGTAAAGAACTGTTACTATGATAGAAAAGAACTTGCAGACATGAGATAAGAACCGCGCACAGCCGACAGCGCCACAGGAGTACTCACAGGAGACAGTGCCGCCGGCCGCCCGAGCGCACGGTGGGGTGCGGGCGCGACGGGCGCGCGCGTTCCACACCCATCCCCCCCCTTCCCCCTCGCACGACGTCAAGCTCAACCTCGCAAGCGCGCACTCTTTCGCCTACTTCTACTCTCCGTCCTCCGCCACTGGCTTACCACTGGCTCGCGAGTCGCCGCGGCCGCCTGACAAGCACCCACGAGAGCTTAGGCAATAAACGAGCACCCAAGTCAATTAACGAGCAGTCCGCGGCCAATTAGCGAGCACCCACGCCCGCCGGCTCGTGCTTCTGTGCCTGCAGCTCGATGCGTGCGCTCATCGGCGGCAGGCATATGCGCGTCTGGTTGGGTTGGTAGCGCCACGCGGGGCCTATGCGAGGCGCCATCCATAGTTGGGCGAGGTGGTCGAGGTCAGGCACGCCCTGTACAGCGGGCCAATTGAAGACGTTGGTCGGGAGGTCCGGCGAGACGAGCAGTGCGGTCGTGCGCGTGCGAAGGTACTGCTCGACGGCGGTGGCGCGCGTGTAGCGTGCCACCTCGCTTGAGACGAGAGATGGGAGCGACTTGGAGACGAGGAGCTGGCCAACGGGGCGAGGGACCTCGGCGTACGAGTAGTGGAATTTGAAGCGGTCGCCCTTTTGGATGGTGGGTGCGCCGAGCATGCTGCGTGAGGCGCGCCCGCCGCGCGACGCGCTCATCGAGGCGCTCATCGACGCGCTCATCGAGGCGCTCGGGTTGAGCGATCCATGGAAGTTTCCATGAACGTTCCTGTCGGCAGCTGCTCCCATGAACGTTCCCGCCGCTGTGAAGGTCGTCGGGTCGAAGTCGGTGCAGTGCGTGAGCGCACACCCACCGAGCGTACCTTCCAATTGGTGCATCAGCGCAACCGAGGGCACCTTGGCAAGCACAGGGATGGTCGGCTGCGGCAGCACCCGCGCCATGCTCAGGCCGGTGGATCTCTGTGAATGTGAACGAGCGAGCCGACGCGCGCGCTTCTCGGCACCTGTGGGGAAGTGAGAGCGTCGTGGTGAGCACATGCATGCTGGGCGGGAGCGCATCGCGGGCGAGCGCGGCGCGCTTCTCGGCACCGATGTCGACGCGCCGGCGCAGCAGCTGGTCGAGCTCCCTGTACTCGATGGCGCCGCTGCTGTCGGGGTCGAAAGCGTCGAAGAGCGCGCCCGCCTCTTCCTTGCTCACCTGGATGCCCAGCGGCGCCATCGCCTTGGCGAACTCGTGCTTCGAGATCAGACCGTCTTGGTTCTCATCCCAGTCGCGGAAGAGGTCGATGACGCGCACGGCATTGTCCGAGAGCGCATCGCGCAGCAGCTCATGGACCGGCCGGCCGCTCTCGCGGTCGAGCTTGACCGAGGGCGCGAGCGCCGCGCCCTTGCGCCCACCCGCGTTGCGGCGCAGCTTATACTTTTGCTCGGTGAGCACGCCCGCGTACTTCTTGAGCTTGCGCTCGAGCTCGAGCTGCGAGACCGAGCCGCTCTCGTCGTTGTCGAACTCGTGGAAGATCTGGTCAATGTCCGTGTCGCTGACGTCCGAGAAGCCGAGCGAGCGCACCGCCCTCCGGAACTCGAGAGCCGACACCTGGCCATCGTGGTTCTCGTCCCAGGCGCTGAAGATGTCCATGACGCGTGTTACCGATCGGGCGAGCGCGTCTCGAAGTGAAAAGCGAAGGTACTCGTGCTTCTCGATGAATCCGCTGCCCGAAACGTCAAGCGCGCGGAAGCGCTCGCGCAGCTCCTTCTCGGTGAACTTTCCATCCTCTCGTTGGTGCACAAGCGCGCAGAACTCAGCAAAGTTAAGGCCATCGGTCGAGTGCTGCCGGGTCTCCTGATTGGCCTCGTCGAACTCCATCGAGTTCTGGCGCATCACCGTGTGGAATGCCTCCTGACGGCGAAGGATCCTGCGGGGCTGGAGAGCTCCTTCTTCCTCCTCGACATTCATTGGCACGGGGGTGACGTCTTGTTGATGTTGTGTAACGGACGATTGCATGCGGCCCCCCACCCACAATTCAACGGGGCAAGAATTGACGATACCTAAGCTGACCTTATTTTCTATGCGTTGACACGCGTCCGCCAGCTCTTTGATGTCTTCGGCGGCCTCGCTCGTGTGGCGTCCGCAGCTTTTTGATGTCGCGCGCCTCCGCCATCGCTGCGGCTCGACTGCAGCGCTCGGAGAAGCGGGCCCCGTCCAAGGCTCTCGAGACGCTCGGAGAGGCCCCAGAGATGCCGAGTCCCGATCCGGTCGACCTGTCACGCTCAGTCTTCAAGCAGTGCTACCAGCTCTGCGAGCTCGGCGACTTTGATGGAGCGTGGAACGTCCTCGTTCGCGTGTGGATAGAAGACTGCGAGCTTGTGTTTGAAAGTAAGGCACTGCCTGCGATGCTCATGCTCAGCCCCGAGGGCGGGGAGGGCAACACGATGCTGCACCTCGCCGCGCGGAAAGGCAGCGCACGAGGCGTGAGCCAGTTGCTCCGGATCGGCGCGAATGCGGCACAGCGGAACGAGGCAGGCAAAATTGCAGCCGATGTGGCAGCGGCCGAGGGGCATGCAGACGTGGCGGCGATGCTCATCCACCACAATACCACCTGGAGCGGCTGGGGTATCGTCGAGCTCTCGACGCTTGCGTGCCTGTACGACGGCGGCGAACGGTTCGCGGACTGCGAGGCGTACCTCACCCGGATTGTGGAGCGTGACCGCACCCGGCATGGCACGGACGGGCCGCAAAGCCTCTTCCGGCGTGCCCTGCCCACTGGGCTCTCACTGATCGACATAGCGCGCGGTCTGCACACGGCTGAGGCAGGGCTTCTCCTCGAGCTTCTGGGACTCGAGGACGAGGCAGCTGCAGAGGAGGCGGGCGCCGATGCGAGCCCAGTCGGCGCCGTGGCGGGCGCCGAGGTGAGCCCAGTCGGCGTGCTGGCCACGCCCACGGCAGGCCTAGCTGACCTCGAGTGGCCGGACGATGGCTGGACGCCTCCGTGCGTCGGCTACATGTTCTGTGCACTGTGCAAAGGGCGCTCTGGCAAGGCGGGTCGCTGGGGGGTCATCAAGGAGCTCCCGGCGAGATTGCTACACTATCCGCTCATGGTGTGCTATCCGTGCCAAGCCCAGGGCGGCCTGGAGACCGATGAGGGGCCCACCGAGGTCTGGGTGGACGAGACGCTGAGAGTCGAGGGGTCCGAGGGGAGCATCCTCGAGGCGGGCATCAAGAGCATCGCACAGATGGTCCACCCAACTTTTGGGGAGATTGGACTGTCAAGTCCAGTCAAGTCAAGTCAAGTCGGGGACATTGGAGTGCGGGGGTACCCTCAAGATTCCATACGCGACGAGATGGATGGGTGACTCGTGTGGTGCGGACCGCGGAGACTATCTCGTGCTGGCGCCCGGCGGCCGACTGCACGCGTGTGATCTAGGCTGGTCGTCTGCCGGATTCAGGGGATTTGTGGCTCGAGGTTCCGCGACCGGAGGTTGCGAGACGAATCGAATTTCGATCTCCGCGAATACGGTTACGGGTTAGCCTGAGCGCGGCGTTCTTGCAAGCTTGGTTTTGACAGGTTGAGAGAGAGTAAAAATCTGTTTAAATCGCGAGCTGTTTCCCGTTAGGTCGTGATCGTCTATCGAGATCAGTATCGGGCCTGGTCGGGCTCGTTTTCGTTGAGCCCTGGCCTCGACCGGACAACTCGACAGGAAACTCGACAGGAACTCGACAGCTCCTTGACAGGATACTCG
>ENA-UOXO01000480-UOXO01000480.1-mixed-culture-metagenome-genome-assembly--contig:-NODE-480-length-30655-cov-38.164967_pt1 | contig 30655 bp, 16 predicted proteins | sample MGYA00238162_ERZ761640 | MGnify/ENA primary metagenome ERZ761640 (study PRJEB28914, sample SAMN08778297) | mixed culture metagenome | isolation source: Freshwater growth medium | place: USA...
GCCGCCGCCGCCGCCGCCGCCGCCGCCGCCGCCGCCGCCGCCGCCGCCGCCACCGTCGCTGCAGCCGCTCCCAGCGCTACGGCCATGGGTGAATTCCGCAGTGACTTAACGAATTCTGCACCGGCATTCCGCAGCGACTTGACGAATTCTGCACCGGCATTCCGCAGTGACTTGGCGAATTCTGCACCGGCATTCCGCAGTGACTTGACGAATTCTACATCGTCATTGACGGACGCAACGGCCACCATCGCCGCTGCTGCCTCGGTCGCCTTGGCTGAACGGCTCGATGCGACGGCGGAGGCGGTGCACGAGCCGGTGCCTGAACCGGAGCCGGAGCCAGCGCCGGGGCCGGAGGGCGAGGTGCGTGAGACGCCTGAACCGCCGCCGCCGCCGCCGCTGCTGAGCGTGCCGCAGCCAGCTGAGGCTGCTGCGGGGACATTGTCGTCGACGGCGGGTGAGACTGCTGTGCAACCAGCGGCCACGACCAAGGAAGACGAGGGCGATGAGGAGCGAGCTCTCGAGCTTGGCGCGGCGGCGGCGGCAGCGGCGGCGGCGGCGGCGGCGGAGGGCGCGGGCGCTGGTCCCACCACCATCAGCGCGGCTGCTGCTGCCACTGAGCGTGAGAGTACGGAAGAGGCGGAGGCGACCGGACGCGAGGCCGGCGTGAATTCACAGGCGGAGGCGATCGCACGGGAGGCCGCAGTACGCGAGGCCGCCGTGCGTGAGGCCGCAGCTCAGTTGGCCGATCTGCCCGTCATGCCCACCTCCGCCATCCCGGCGGTAGTCAGCCTGGGGGCCGCCCTCATGAACAAGGACCCCAACTCGATCTTCGCGGTGCTCTCGAGTCGCCTAGGCGCTCTGGAGCTCAACCAGTCGATCACCAGCGATTGGCTCAAGCTCTGGCAGAATCAGCTCGTCGAGAAGCTGCGCAAGCTCAATGCGTCGCACGTCCATCACAAGGACGTCGTCAAGGGGTTGCAGACCGAAACCGAGCGCCTGAGCTTGCAAGTGCTCGAGCTGCGCAGCCGGTTCGATGAGGAGGGGAGGGGCGACGTGCTGCAGCGGGTGGCGGCTGTGGAGGAGGCGAGTCGCAACCACAGCAGCAATCTGACCGAGGCGGTCGATGGACTGTTCCGTCAGCTGCTCGCCACGGAGCGACGCGAGCGCCAGCTGCGCGCCGAGGTGGACCATATGCGACTGAGCCATCGGATCGAGCTGATGGCCTGCATGTGCCTCTCGCTTGTCCTCTCTTCCCTGCTGGCGGTGCACTGCGTCACCGTCAAGCAGCAGCGCTCGGCGCGGCGGGTTGCGACCAAAGCGGGCGGCGTCGGCGCGGAGTCGGGTGCGTTGCTGCACCTCGGACACAGTTGGTACAGTTGGCAAACGTCGCCGCCGTCGTCGCCCGAGACGATGAGTCGATCGCCCGATCGGCCGGCGCACCGTGCGAACGGCCACGAGGCCGCCCGGCACAATGTCTTTGGCATGCATTCGGCTGCCGCCCGGCACGACGCGGATGTTGGCATGCATTCGGATGCGTCCCGAACAGGTTCGGGAGTCGAGGATGGCGGCGAGTACACCGACGGTGCGTCTTCAGCCGTTGGCAGCCGACTCGGTAGCCCGGAAGCCACCCCTGTCGGCGCACGCCCGATGGACGCACCCCTCACCCCGTCGCCGCTCTCTCTCCGTGCGAGCGCTCGGCCGCCAGACGAAAAAGCGCCGACGGCCAAGCAATTAGTACCGGTACCTCACGGTCCAATTAGTCGGGGCGGCGGTGCTGGCGGCAAGGGCCGCGACCGCGGCGGCGGCGGCGGCGGGCGGCATGAGAATGGACGTGGGCAGCAGCACCACCATCACCGGCACCACGACCGTCATTACGGCCAGCACTCTCACCCGAACCAGTACCATTCCAACGGCGCGGTCGGCCACAGCGGCCTGAGCGCTGGCCTGAGCGCCGGCCTGCCGTCGCCTTCGGACGATGGTCTCGGCAGCCTGGCATCGCCCTCGGAAGAGTGTGAACAGCCCTCGGAGTGTGAACAGCCCTCGGAGTGCGAGGACGAGGCTGATGCCGAAGCGCGCGCGGCGCGGCCGGGTGCGGCGAGGCCGGATCAGTGGAGGCGCCGTCCCGAGCGCGTCGATTGGGAGCGGCAGCGGAGTGGCCGAGGCGCCGTACCGAGCGCGTCGATTGGGCGCCGTCTCGGGCTCGGGCGTCGTGCCGAGCGTCGCTCGTCCTACGACGATCGCGCGGAGGGCGTGGAGACGCGCGCCGAGCTGCAGGCACAGGCGCGACGCCCGATGAGGGCGAGCCGCTCGCTGCCTCTCTTTGGCGCCATGCTCGGCCTCTTTTCGACCTCTACCGGGTCAGTGGATCGGGATGGCTACTCGACCTCCCAATGCCCCACGGACACGGAGGTGGATCCGGAAGACGCGGCGGGCGATGAGAGCTCTAGCAGCAGCAGTAGTTGACGACTCGTGAGGAATGACGAAGTAGGATGATGACGCACGCGTCCTTTCGGAGTGGAGTCTCGTGGATAAGTAGCGGCCAGCGAGCGTCACGGAAGGTGTAGCCGGGGTAAGCAAGTTTACAGTTTGCAGTGTAGTAAGTAGCGGGGGGGTAACAGGTTGACGACGGTCGTGCCCTGTGGGAAAACGAAGGAATCCTCCACGAAGGTCCCGAACCTAATCTGAATCCTACCAGCCGACGAGGAGCCGACTGTGTGTCGGCGAGAGACGCAGAGCCACGGCCGCCGCCGCCGCCGCCGCCGCCGCCGCCGCCGCCGCGCGCCGCAAATCAGCCACACATACCACCCAGGATGACCTTCGCTATCGATGGTGACGAACCCAATGGAATGTCTTCTGGAACCTCGTTCATCGTGATCAACGTGGGCGACAGTTGCTCTGTGAGTGGGCTTTCCCAGGCTGTTCATCTGAATGGCAAGAAGGCTCGTGTGGTCGGGTATAATGCCACCAAGGGTCTCTGGCACGTCTTGATCGACGGGCAGGCGAGCCAGTTGGCGCTTCGCCCGGAGAACCTGATTCCTCATGCGCCTGCACCGCTCAAGCCGCTCCATGTCCTCAACGCCTCGACAGCTACGATGCAAGCGGAGGAATCCAATCAGCTGATACCAGCGGAGCAGTCGGCAGTAGCTGGTTTCACCCGCTGGTATGGTTCACTGTGCCAGCATCCCTGCTGTCGGCTCCCAGTTGTCGAGCCAGCGGTCGTCGTGGGGCGGACTGGACGCGAGTATGGCGGACTGTCTCTGAACGGACTGGCCCCGGATCAGCAGCCACGCCGAAGGGCGATTGCGATCGTCGAGTCCAGATTCTTCGAGCCGCTTATCCTCTCGACGATCCTCGCCAATTGCGTCAGCCTGGCGATGACCTCGCCCATCGACCCGTGCTGCACGTGGAAGGCCTTCGTCATTGGACTCGCGGAGCACATCTTCCTTCTCATCTTCACAGTCGAGCTCTTCCTCAAGGTTCTTGCGTACGGGTTTATCACGCACAAGACGTGCGCCGCCTCCGGAGGATCGAACAACACGGCACAGTTGGCCTCCTCGCCTCGCCGAGTCTACTGACACGCCCTGTGTTCGACCGTGCAGCCCCTCACGCGAACCTGAGCCCGAACCCTAAACCTAACCTAACCGCCCTGTGTTCGACCGTCCCAACTGGCAGTGCATACCTCCGCGACCCATGGTGTCGGCTCGATTTTGTGATCGTCACTCTCTCGTGGTTGCCCCTGCTCGTACCCTCGCTTGCCAATTTTTCGGGCGCACGCGCTCTCCGCGCTCTCCGTCCCCTTCGAACCCTCAAGCACTTGCCGGGGATGCCCCAAATGGTTGGTTGGGTGGTGAAGGCGATGCCCGGCATCTTGACTCTGTGTGCGCTCACCCTCTTCATCTTCTTCGTCTTCGGGATCATCGGGATGGACTTGTTTCGAGGCACCTTGCACTACAGGTGCGCCCTGCCTGGTTTCGCAGAGGCGATGCTCGCACTCCGTAACGGCCATAGCAACGGCCATAGTAACGGCTATAGTCATGGCTCGTCGAGCGACTCGTACGGCTCCAATAGCTCTGTGGGGAACTACAGCTCGGCGGTGGGGATGCCTGGTGCCCATCGACAGCTGAGTGGAGGAGGCGCCTCTCAACATAGTGACGACCCGCAGGCGCCCTGGGACACGAGGCGCTTATGCAGCCCGAAATTGGCGACGAGCTGCGCGGCGGTATGGGCAACCTCGTTGGACGCACGTACGCCGGCAAACTCGAGCTGCTCGTATTTTGATCGCAACCATGTGGGCGACTTTGCCTCGTTCGACTCGGTGATTCCGGCCCTGTTCTTGATCTTCAAACAAATCACCGGAGATACCTGGTACCACGAGATGTACGAGGAGATGCTCGCGAGCTCGCCATCTGAATCGGTGATCTACTTCGTCTCCGGAATCATCGTCAACTGGATGGTCATTGCCAACTTGTTTGTCGCCGTGATCTTCATTCAGGTGGAGGCTGGTGGCAGCCACCACAACCCCGCTGGCGGCTCCACGCATGGCGCCTCCGCACCTGGTGCCTCCGCAGCTGGTGCCTCCGCAGCTGGTGCCTCCATATCTGGTGCCTCCGAGGCTGGCGGCTTCGGCAGGGCTGCCTCCGCCGCAGAAGGCTCTGCCTCTGCTGTGCAGGCGCCATCACCGCCGCCATCACCGCCACCATCAGCCGCGGGCGCCATCGGCGCAGCTAGCGACGAGTCGAGCTCGTGTGAGGGGCTGCTCGCATTGGGCACGTTCCCGCCAATGCCGTTAGTTGGAACGTGGGCGAAAAACCAAGGCGTCGAGCTCGTTGGACTCGCGGAGCATTCAGACCTGAACGGGTGCGAGGCGAAGGTCATCAAGGAATATGATGGGCGCGTGGCGGTTTGGCTCAGCGAGAGGGCGGAGGTCGTTCGCGTCAAACCGGAGAACCTTGCGACCCGAGTGGACCCTCCTGCGGCCACGCTTGCTTCGGCGACAAGTCAGCTAGATATATTTAGGGAGGTGGCGACCTCCTCGGCGCTTTACTGGGTATCGATGGGCGCCGTGCTGGCGAACGTTGCACTTATGTGCATGAAGTACGAGGGCATGGATGAGCAGCTTGCCGACGACCTCGTTTACGGCGAGAACTTCTGCAATCACATCTTCATAGTCGAGATGGGTATCAAGCTGCTTGGCCTCGGATGCCGCGGCTACTGGTGCGACCGGTGGAACGCTCTCGACGGCTCTCTCGTCTTGTCGTTCGTCGTGGGCCAGTTGCTCGAGGCGATCATGGGTGAGCACGCCATCAACCTCACATTGCTACGGATCTTGCGCCTCGTTCGGCTCGTGCGCATCCTCAGAGTGCTCCGCTCATGGCAGTCGTTCTGTGTGATTGTGGCCACTTTCATCCGCACGATCCCGCAATTGTGCAACCTCGTCATCCTCATCATCCTCTTCACGTTCATTTTCGCCTTGCTGGGCATGCAGCTCTATGGAGCGATCTGGACGACTGCCCGAGGTTACTACGAGGGCAGCGCCGAAGACTGCGTGCACCACGTCTGCCCCGGCGGGCTGCTCGAGAAGCCGCACTACCACTTCGACCACTGGTACCCTGCGATGATCACCGTCTTCATGGCGCTCACTGGCAAGTGGGTGCATGCCATGGAGCCGATGACGGAGATCGCGGATGTGGGGTTGGGATGCGGACTCTTCTTCGTGGCTGTCATCGTACTTGGAAAGTTTGTGCTCCTCAACTTTTTGATCTCGGTCATCATCACCGAATTCGCCGCGACGATGAGCGAACAGGCCATCGAGAATGCGAAGCTGAAAAAGACACTCGACGTCGCCCAGGGGTTTCAGGCCGCCTTTGCAGAGGACATCGACAGGTCGGACGCGGGGCTGGAGGCGGCGTTTGCCAAGGTGGACACGAACCAGAGCGGCAACATCAACCACGAGGAGATGAAGTCGTACATCCTGAGCGTGTACCCGAAGCTCACCACCAAGAAAATCGCCCAGATGATTGCAGTGACCGACACGAACAAGGACGGTGAGATCGACCTGGATGAGTTCAAAGCCATCATGCGCGCTGGGCCCCGGGTCGGAGCCATCGATCAGGGGCTCACGAATGCAGGCGACAGCGTGCATTCGAGGCAACCAGACCACCCAAACTTGCTGGATAGCTCGATTGAGCGGCTCATCACATCGATGAAAGCGTCGTTGCTGCAGAGAGCTCTAGCCCTACCGGCCTCAGCGCTGCGCAGGATAAAGAGGGCGCCTCCTCGTGAGCTCGTCGGCAACTCGTCTCCTCTCGGCAGCCCAGCGGAGCCGCCGTGCGTGGTCACGGAGAGCCCTACCGAGAGCCCTACCAAGGCCGCGGTCATGTCCCGATCGAGCTCACCTCAAATGCTCACCTTCTCCACGGCGCCGGATCATGCGCTGTTCTGCTTCCCTCCGGAGCACCGGTTTCGTCACTTCTGCCGTTGGCTCATCGCGAAGCCCGCGTTTGATCGTGTCGTGCTCTTGATGATCATGTTCTCGTCCGTCTGCCTCGCGCTGGATTCGCCACGGAACGACCCCAGCTCCACTCTGCATCTGACCCTGCACTCTCTCGACTACGTCTTCGCAGTCTTCTTCTTCTTGGAGATGATGGCAAAGGTTGTCGCCCTTGGGTTCTGCTATGGCGAGGACGCCTACATCAGGTCTCCCTGGAACTGCGTCGACTTCTTCATCGTGGTCATCAGCATCGTGATCCTGATTGCAGATGCCATCGCGGAGCTTCTGCCCCTCCGTGTGTTGCGAATTGCGAGGGTGCTCCGACCCCTCCGGCTGATCTCGAGCAGCGCGGGAATGAGGACGGTGATTGCCTCGCTCTTCAAAGTGATGCCCGCCGTGCTCGAGGTGTTTGGGATCACCCTCGCCATTCAGCTCGTCTTCGCGCTCATCGGGATGGAGATGTTCATGGGCAAGCTCGCGTTCTGCTCCGACCCTCACTACGAGACGAAGGCAGAGTGCCTGAGCGAGGAGGTGGGCGGCTCTCATGGCAGCGTCTCTCATGGCAGCGTCTCTCATGGCAGCGTCTCTCATGGCAGCGGCGGCGGCGACGGCGACCTGGGCTACCATAGCAGCGACCACCGCCGCCTAGGCAGCGGCGGCGGCGGCGGCTACGCATCCCCGCCACCGCCGTCTTCGGGCAACTCATCGATTAATTTGAGCACCTCGGGGGATCATGGCACGCACACCGCTGATGGGTACCGTCATTGGGCCAACGACATGGCCTCATTCAATCATTTCGGCGTGGCGATGCAGCTTCTCTATGTCACGTCCTCGGGCGACCACTGGGACTCGCAGGTGCATGCTGCTGATGGCCGCTGATTGCCACTGGGACTCGCGGGTGCATGCTGCTGATGGCCGCTGATTGCCACTGGGACTCGCAGGTGCATGCTGCTGATGGCCGCTGATTGCCGACGAGTACCACTGAATGCCACTGATTTGAATGGATTGCCACTGATTGCCACTGATTGCCACTGATGACCACTGAGTACCACTGATTGCCACTCACGACCACTGAGTACCACTGTGGATGCGAGCAGATGTTCTGGATGATGGGGGTGATTGGTCATGACATAGCGCCCGGACGTGACGACTTCTCGCCGAATGCGCTCTTCATGATCCTTTGGATCCTAGTCGGCTTCGTCTTCGCGCGGAATATCTTCATCGGTGTGATCGCCGAGAGTTTCAGCCGGCAGCAGAGAGAGGAGAACTGCTCGGCGCTCATGACGCCTGAGCAGCAGCAATGGGCATCGACCGTCCTGGCGATGAAGCGGACGAAGGCGAAGATTGGCGCGCGCATCCCTCGCAACCCCGTGCGGCGGGCAGTGTATGAGCTGGTGGTGTCTCCCGCGTTCGACAACTTCGTCACAATCGTCATCCTCGTCAACGTCTCCTTGATGTCGCTCAATTTCTGGAGCCAGAACCCCGAGGACCTACGGCACTACGAAGACGTGATGGATGCCTTTAGCTACTTCTACTACGCCGAATGCGTGCTCAAGATCTTCGGGCTCGGGATCAAGTTCTACATGATCGACCCGTGGACCCGCTTTGAGTTCTTCATCGTGTGCACCAGCCTGTTGGAGCAGCTGCTGGTGCATCTGGAGCACGAGCACCCCTGATGACCACTGATGGCCACTGATGACCACTGATTGCCTCCCTCATCAGGTGCATCTGGTGCACGAGCACCCGATCCCAGCGGTCTTGCTCCGCCTCGGGCGCCTCCTGCGCATCGTGCGCGTGCTACGCTCCTACAAGCGCATGCGCGACCTCATCCTCACGATCGCGTGGATGCTCCCCTCGATTCTCAACGTCGGCCTACTGCTCTCCATTCTCATGTACGTGTATGCCATTCTCGGTCGGCAGCTCTTCGCTTTCCTCGCGGGGCCCGAGGCGGGCGGGGGCGTGAATGGCGGGATCACCGAGGAGCGCAACTTCCAGACGTTTGGCTCGTCTCTTCTGGTCGTCTTCCAGGTGCTCACGGAGGATGGCTGGTCGAAAATCATGGCCGACGCGATGCTCGTCGAAGAGAACGGTGAGTGCGTTCAGGCGCTGGGCAACTGCGGCACCCTTGCGGCGATACCCTTCTTCATCTCGTTCCATCTGATCGGCTCCTACGTGCTGCTGAACCTCGTCGTCGCCTCGATGCTTGAGGTGTACAGTCGACTTCACCGTGAGAGCCGCAGCCTCTTCTCCGCGCATGACCTCGAACTCTTCAACCGCGCGTGGGCGATCTTGGACCCAGATGCGAGCAACTTTATCTTCGCGACTGAGGTGCCCGAGCTGCTCCGGCTGCTCGGCAACAAAGTGCTCATCGCGATGCCTCTCGTCGCCAATTCCGAGGGCGAGGGTGCGCTGCCCAGCACGGCGCTGCCCCCCGTGCCCTTCCAACTGCTCCAGTACAACGGGATGGTCACATACCAGGATGTCATGGTGGAGCTCGTGGAGCACAACTACTTCAAGGTGAATTCGGAGCTCGTCGACGAGGCGGCCCTGCGAAAAGTGGCCGACTCGGGTTTCCGACGTCCACTCGAACCCGACGAGTTCCCTTCGCCAATGTCGATTGAACGAAGAAAGAGACACAATGAACGACGAAAACGCCGTGCCCCCGAGGCGAAGGCGAGGTTGTCGAGGCTGATAGCCTTGTCCGTCTTCATGCGCGGGCTAAGAGACAGGCGGCTGACAGGGATGCCACGCGGTGCGCCCGACTCGGCGCCCCTCTCGGCACCCGACTCGGCACCAGCGGCCTCTGCAGCGCCGGCAGCTGCTGGCACGCCGCCGTCGGCCAATGCCGTGGTGCCCGCCGCAGCGCCGGTCGCAGCGCCGACGCCGATGCTTGAGGAGTTGTGATCTCCTAAATTTGACATGCTTCCGTGCAGCATGTACCGCTCTAGCGTCTAGCTCTAGGGATCTGTGAAGTGATTTGCCTTCTGGTCGGGGCGGCGAGAAGATAGTCCCGATGCCTGATCGGGCGGGTGGTGGGTCGGTCGCCAACGTTTGAAACGTGGGCCTGGATCGGACAGTAGCAGTACTAGTAGTTTAGGAAAGTGTTGCTTTTAGTGACCGGACCATAGCTATACACGCTACACGGGGTCGCACGCGCAGGGTGCACGGCTACACCCTAGCGGAAGGACGAAAAGGTCAGCGCTGAGAAGGTATGTCGCGCGCCTAGGGTCCGCGAAATACCTGTATGAGTGACTGATCTCGAACAAGGCTCCCCCGAGCGGGACCGCGACGAAACTGATGGACGCCCGTCAGCTCTTTCAAGTTTTGACTTCTAGTTTCTTCCGTTACGCGGCACGCATTTCTCCCGATCGACGCGAAACAAGCATATCCTCCGGAGCGCGCCCCGAGTAGATGCCAGAGGACGAGGCGAATAAGAAGCCAATGAGCCCCGCGCAGAAGCGGGCGATCGCCCGCGCGGAGCGAGAGCACCGCGACACGCAGTGGGGGCGCCTCGATGCTAAGCTTGGCACGTTCAGCTTTGAGGACAACAACAAAAGCGAGTTCATCAGCGCGCGTATCACAGCGCCGCCCGACCGGAACGGCGCGCACAACCAGTACCGCAACGGCGGCTCCACTGACAATGCGACCATGGAATGGAACATGCTCGAGGACAGCCAACGAGTGCGCGTGCCCGGCCGCGTCTCGTCGTCCTTCTGCCGCATCGGCGCGGGCAGCACAGCGCGGCTCGTGCTCTTTGGCGGCCTCGAGGAGAGCGGCGAGCTAGCCTCGAACCAGGTCGAGTGCTTCGATCCGCTCAAGATGCGCTGGTGCACGCCGTCCGAGCGCGGCGCGGTGCGCGGTCGGCCGCCAGCGCCGCGCGCGGGCCACACAGCCACTTCGCTAGGCAGGCATCTTGTCCTTCTATTCGGAGGCCGCACGGAGGAGGGGCTGTCGTCGGAGCTGCACGCGCTGAGCCAGTACAAGTCGAAATCAGAGGCCGACGGCCCCGCCTCGACGCTCTTCTGGACCAAGGAGCGCACGACGGGCACACAGCAGCCATGCGCGCGCGCGCACCATGCGTCGACCTCTCTCGACAGTACGCTCTACATGTTCGGAGGAGAGGTGCTGATGCGCTCCGACGATCGCGACGAGCTGCTCGGCCTGCTCACGATCAAGGCACAGGCGCCGGGCAAGGCCTCCGCGTCGGCGAAGCTCAGCGACCCTCCCTCCGCCACGCTGCCCATGCTCTCTCTCATGGAACGGACTGATGTGCAAGGGGCTCGACCGTTTGATGAAATGGTCGGTTGCCGCGCGCCGTCGCCGGGACGGCGCTCACCTCCCTCGCCCACCCGCGCGCGCGCGCCCTCGAAGGTGGTCTCGCACGCGCTACCAGCGGCGGCGCGCTCGCCACAGCGCCCACAGACGACCCCCGCCAAGCCCCAGCCACATCTGATGCCACCCGGCTCTCCCCGCAGCACCCTCACCCTCACCCCTTCTGGCTCCGCTGGCAAGCTGCTGGGCGCCGTGCTGAGCGCCGGCTCACAGCGTCGGCCGCACTCGCCCGCTGACGCGCTCATGTACCTCGAGCTCGCACGCCTGTCCATGTCCGGCACCGACCCGGGCGCGCGCGCCTACCGCGTGCCCGCCGGTGCGGCTCGCGAGCTCGAGTTGCAGCAGATGGCTGGGATGGGGGAGGACGCCCTCATGCTGCGGCGCACGCCGGCGGCGCGAAGCCGGCCGCGGAACACGCCAGCAAAGTGGGTGCACTTCCCGCTGAATGACCTGTGGAAGCTCTCGATCGGCCCGAAGGGCCTGCTCGAGTGGGCCGAGCTCAGCACGACTGGTTCGGCGCCCTTTCCGCGCTCTCGCCATGTCTTCGAGGCGGTGGGCGCGCGCAAGCTCGCTTTGCTCTTCGGAGGGCGCTCCGTGCATGCATCGGTGGCGCTGGGCGACCTTTACGCACTCGACCTCGTCGAGCTCGTCTGGGCGCGCCTCGAGATGTGCGGCGTCCCCCCTTCGCCGCGCGAGTCTTGCGGCGCAGCAGTCCTCGGCACCTCGTTGATCCTCTTCGGCGGCCGGGGGCGCACGTGCCACCACGACACCGCACTCTTCCACCTGAAGCCGGACACCCGCACGGGCATGCTCACCGCGCCGCACGTGCTCGAGTCGGCGGGCTACTGGCAACACCCGCGGGGCGAGCACCCGAATCGGCGGCAGGAGGCTGCGATGGTGGGTACGGGTACGGCGACGTTGCTCTGCTTCGGAGGGTGTGGCGAGGTCGGCGCCTTTGACACGGCAGGGCCCCTTGCGGGCACCTTCACTGCCGGGGGGTACGGCGTCGGCTACTCGATCGCCTCGCTCTCGGTCAAGCCCGCTGCGGATGTAGAGGGCACGCCCCCCGAGGTCGCCGCCGCCCGCGCCGCCGCGCGTGCGGCGCGCGCGGCGATGTCGGCCCGTCCACGCCCGGAGGCGACTGTGGGCGGCGGAGCGGAGCTGACGCTGCATGGACGTGGGTTCAAGGATGGGTACAAGATCTTCGTGCGCTTCTCGACGCCGCACCTGCCGCCGCCGCCGCCGCCGCCGCCGGCGACGAGCGGCATGCCGCTGCCGCCACCGCCGCTCTGCCTTTCATCGACGGAGTTGTGCAAGGTCGTCCTCGCGACGTATGTGAGCAGCTCGAAGGTCGCCTGCACCGTGCCCGACATGGCCGACTTTCTGTGCGACGGCTCGGTGCTTGTCGAGGCGTATGTGGACGAGGGCCACTCGGAGGAGGCGTGGACGGTAGATGAGACGGAGCTCGTACTCACCTCCGAGGTCGACACGAGCCGACTCCGTCTCAAAGGCCCCACCGCCGGCCTCGTCGGCACCCAGTACACACTCGTCCTCCACACGTTCGACCAGCGTGGCCGGCGGCGCGCCACGGGCGGCGACGCGTTCACGTGCGCGCTCCGCTCGCCAGGCAACCTCGAGGAAGGCGCCGAGCCGAACTTGCTCACGCCCGAGGAGGCCGCGTCTGACCTCGCCAACGGGACGCACGAGCTGCGCTACTACTACGAGCGCGCGGGGAGCTGCCTGTTCATTGTACGCCTCGGGGGCCGAATCGTCAAAGAGGTTGGCGTCACGCTCGAGGCGGGACCGACCGACGCGAAGGCGACTGAGCTCCTAATGGTCCCTCCGCCCAAGGGCAATGATGTGCTCATCAACGCGGGCGGCACGATCTCGTTCAATCTGCAGCCCAAGGACCGATTTGGCAACTCTTCTGAGCTCCGTGAAGACGCCAAGGCGAAGCACTTCACGTGGCGGCTGCAGCGTGTGCAGCTCAAGACCAAGCCACCGGATGATGATGACGACGACTTCCCCCTGTACCCGAAGCCGGTCCCGATCGAGGAGGGCGCAACCCACAGCTTCACGTCCCTGAGCGGTACGAGCGTGGGCGTGACGGTCGCGGGTGACTACGACCTGACGGTGCAGCACGACGGGCTCACCGTCAAGGGCAAGCCCGTGCGCATCAAGGTGGAGCCGGATGCACTCTCGCCTCCGCACATCACCATGCACGGCTCGGGCTTGCACGACGCTTATGTCGACTGGGACAAGCCTGTCGACCGGTTCGTGCTGCTCACCGGCCGCGACGCATATTCCAATTGGATGGGCAAGATGGTGCCCAATTTCCGCGAGTCGATCCACGTGACGCTGCGCAACCAAGACAAGGACGGTACGAACCCGATGGTCGAGCTCAGTGATGTGGGCGAAGGCGTGCTGCGGCTCACCTACGGAGTTCGCATGCACGGCCAGTTCGTTCTCTCGATTGCGTTTGGGTCGACGCTGCTGCTCGCCAAGAAGATCACGATCGGGCGCATCGCCGACCGGCCGGCCGACTGCCCGCCAGACTCGTTCGAGCTCTGGATGACGCAATTCTCGCTCCAGGCCGAGCTTGACCGGTTGGAGGCCGTCGCGCGGGAGGAGGCGCGCCAAAAGGAAGAGGCCCGCCTGGCCGCGGAGAAGGCCGAGGATGAGCGCCTCTTCGCCGAATGGGGCGCCACCGTCACTCCCACGCTCGTCAAGGCCGCCGTGCCCACGGCCGTCATCGCCGCCATCCAAGCGCACCATCGCAAGCTGCGGGACTTGCATGCGAGCTTCAGTGCTCCGACGGAAGGGCCGCCGGCTGCGGGCGCACCGCCGAAACTCAACCGCCGTGCATGGAACTTGCTCACGCGCTTCAGCAAGCTCGTCGAGCGACCCGAGGGCATGGGTCGGCGTACACTCTCGGCCCTGTACGAAGAGCTCACCAGTGGGGTGACCGAGAAGGCGGGCGGTGCCTTCAGCTTGACAGCTCTTCCTCCGAGCGGCGACGGATCGGACAAAGATGGGCTGGGGCTCGCGCGCTTCGGTCTCGCTCTCGCGCGGCTGGCGGCGCCCGTCTACCTTGGCATGGATGGCATCGCGGACGGCACACCCATCGTCCTCTCGGACGATGATGTCGCCAAAGCCAATAGGAAATACAATACCGAGCTTGCAATGGCCGCGATGGCGGCAGCGACGGCGGAACAGGCGGCGGCGCCAGCGGAAGAAGAAGCAGCACCTGCAGACGAGATCCCACCTCCATCCGCGCCAGCAGAGGGCGACGAGAGCGCCGTCTTGGGCGACGAGAGCGCCGTCTTGGGCGACGAGAGCGCACCGGCGCCGGCGCCCGAGACGGCGCCCGAGGCGGCCCCCGCACCGGCCCCCGCACCGGCCCCCGCTGCGTCAGATGACGCCGATCCGTTTGCGGCGTGGTATGCCAACACGCGGTCGGTGCTCACGCGTCTCGTCAACTGCCCTTTGCTCGAGCAGGTGCAAGCGGACGAAGACGAGGACGACGAGGAAGCGCCGCCCACCCTATACGAGCTGCCACCGCCCTGGACGCCAAACGACGGCGCATGGAAGGCGATCTTGACGCACGATAAGGTCCTGCGCGAGCTCTTTGCGAAGGCTTCCGCCCCGACGAGGCCGCCGCCGAGCGCCGAGATGAGCGCGGAGCAGTCCACAGAGGCCGCCGTTCGGATGGGCGTCGCGCGCATCGGCGACGCGGTCACAGAGCTGGGCAAGCTCAAGGGCATGTACTCGGAGCCCCTCTCCAAGGAGATCGCCATCGTTCTCTTCACACGCGCGCAGCCGGACTTTGAACGCGGCCTCACTCATGAGGGCATGAGTGCGCAAGAGCTCGCAGTCCTGCAGGAGCTCGTGGTGGACTATGACGACTTCCTCACCTTCCTGTGGCTGCTCCTAAAAGCCAAATTCGGCCCCAAATCGGGCGAAGGCTTCGGCGCCAAGGTGAAGGAGTACCTTGGGGGGTGCCCCGAGCTCGTGCCGCCCGCGCCCGTGACGGCGCCCGAACCTGTGGTAGAGGAGGCCCCGAAGAAGAAGAAGAAGTGAGAGTACGGTGGATTGCATGTTGCAGCTATGCGATAAAGAGAGAGAGAGGGCGAGAGAGAGGGGGAGTGAGAGGGAGAGAGAGAGAGGGCGAGGCGGTTGCGGTTTGCGCTGCGACCGGACAGCCCCCCGGGCTTCCCTCTTCCGTTCCTGTCCGGCTCGAGCGTCTCTCTCTCTGCGGGCCAGTTTCTGGTCGCTCGTCAGCTGTATGGTCCACAGGACGCGTGAGAGAGGGTTACAGTGTGTGTGCTTTCTGCCCTCAGGGGATGGCCGAAGTCCTAAGCGTGTTTATGCTCAGTTTCCAAAGCAATTCTGACAAAAAACCGAAAATGAAAAACTCCGGCCCGCAACTTTGGTGGCGGCGAAAGTTCCGAAACCGACACGTAGACTTGCACCCGCGGCTCCGTGGTGCACCCCCACAGTGTCGGGCCGCCGAGCACCACTTCCGAATGGGAGATGACGCTCCAGCGACGCCGAAACGGGGCGGGTTGTTCGGAAATTTTGGGGCGATGCTCGAGTCGGGCGGGTTCATGGCTGCGGTCGGCGCTGTGCTTAAAGGACATTCAATGACCGAGGAGCAGGCAGTGCTCTTGGTCCAGTCGCACTGGAGGCGCCACGCAGTTTACGTTGACAACCGCACCCGCCAGCTTGCTGCGAGGCACATCCAGTGCGTGTACATGGAGCGGGAGGAAAGACGCAATAGGGCGAATATGGAGGCCTTGATGAGCAAAGAGCGCGAACGGCAGACGCAAGCGGCAGCGAGGACGCGGGCGGCCACGAAGATCAACATGACTTGGCGCGGCCACCTCGCGAGGAACCGCGCTCGTCAGCTGCGCAGACAAAAGGAGGGCTTCGGCAGCGTCGTGCGCCGATCGCTCTCGTTTGGCAAGAAGAAAGGCTCTGCACGAGCTGTTGGAGGTACTCTCCCGGCGATGCCGGAGGCTCCACCGCCTTCCCCGGGAGGCGGCGGCGGGACCGCAAAACGAGTGATGCGCTCGCTCTCGTTCGGCAAGAAGAGCAGCAGCAGCAGCAGCAGCAGCAGCAGCAGCAGCAAGGATGGCAAGCCAGCGATGGTTGCGGTCTCAGCGACACGGCGCACCTTTGTGCTCGAGCGCGGGCCGCAAGGCCTCGGACTCGAGCTCGACTCTACCAATACGATCATCACCGTCAAGCCGGGGGGGCGGGCCGAGCAGCAGGGCCTCGTGCAGCTCGATGATGTCATCCTGACCGTGGACGGCAAGTCGTGCACAGGCAAGCTGATGCAGGACGTCATGGTACCCGGGCGCCCCGTCTACGTGGTCGAGATCCTGCGCCAGGAGAAGAAGGAGGCACCTGTAGCGACACCGATGAAGGCGATGAATGCGATCCGCCGATCGATGTCATTCGACAAGAAGCCCTCGGGGGGGTCCGTCAAGCGCACCATGTCATGGACGACGAAGAAGTTTGGCTGACGGTGTAGTAACGAGCCGTTCAAGAGGCAAGACGCCGGACGTTAGGTCATAGGTGCTCCGAGGTGCAGCCGCAGTGTCGTCTGTCAACCGGAGATTGTCCGTGCTGTGTGCTGGGGACGAGGGGGTGCTGGGTGTCGGCCGGGAGGTGTGCCATGGCGTGCATGTGGCTTGTGGGGAAGCTGGGGACCATTGCTGGGGACAATTCGAAACCGTCGAATCGTTGACTGAACACGGCCGTTATTACGTAAGACTGACGCGACTAACTACACAGGGAGATCGAGGACAATCCTCAATCGAGCTTGACAGCCAGTACTGCCACAGCCACGAGCCAACGTTGTCCATATCGACGCCAGAAACGTCTTCCGTACGCTCGCACAAAACAGACGACATGCACACACCATTTCACCACGGAGCATGGTTGTGCTCACCTTCGGGGCTCCCGCCAGCGCGCTATCCGCTCGGCCGTGCTCATCTCCCCCTCGAGGCTCAAGTGAGATTGCAGATTGAGCGAGCTGAGTGTCGGCAGGCTCGCTCTCGAGCCACCGAGCGCTGTGGCGGGCGCTTCACACTCGCCGTGCGCACGCTGCGACCCTCTCGACGCCTCCCCTCTGGAGCGCCGGAAGGGTTCGTCACGACGGTGGTCCTCATCATGCTCCTCGGCGACCGCCTGCAGAAATCCTTGGAGAAGGGGGCCCTCGCAAGCGGGGCGAAGGAGTGAAGGGGTGGGACGAAGGGGCGAAGGGGGTGCTTGCTCCCTGCCACAGTGTACCGGTAGGTCGAAGGCTGGCGTTCGCAGCGACTCGGCGCACGCCACCGCCTCCTCTTCACTCATTGCCTCGGATGCCACCGCGAGGCGAAGCAGCTCCTCGCATGCAGCAGCCTCCTCTTCAGTCATCGCCTCACTCATCGTACCTTCATCAGCGCCGAGTTGGGCGCCGAGTTGGGTATGGATTTGGTGGGGGCTGAGTGAATCTCCCTCGACCTCGGCGTTGGCCTCCCCCGGCCAGCCATCGCCATTGGCGGGCGAGGGCAGCGGCGGCAGCAGGGGCGCTTGTCGGGCCGCTGCTGCTTGCCTGTTGGCGTTCTCCGCGGCTGCTGCTTCTGCTGCTGCTGCGAGTTCGACCTCCACCCTGCGCACTTCCGCTTTGGCCGCCGCCCTCGCCGAATCCGCCTGCGCGAGCCGCGCCTGCGCTGCTTGCTTGGGGTTCGGCCGTGGAGTCGGCTGTGAAGCGGGCTGTGAAGCGGGCTTGCGCACGCTCCGCAGCAGCAGGCAACGGCGGCAGTAGCACAGCTGACCATCCGTGCGTACATGAGGTGCTATCGCCGCCGCTTGCAGCGCGTCGCCCTCGCCCTCGCTATACTCGTTGGCGTTGCCGTTGTCGTCATCTGCATCACTGTGAAGAGGCGCATCGACCCCGAGTTCGTAGATGGCGAGCTCATCTTGAAGGTGCTGCTTGAAGGCATCATTCCAAAACTTACGCGCATCGGCCTCGGCGGTCATCGTGACAGGCGGTCGCGTGGCCACGGGCGTTTGCACGAGGGTCGCCGTCGGCACGGCGTTCCAAAAGTCGGCGTCGAAGACCGAGCCGCGTGTGACTGAACGTGAAGGGACTGGTGATGGAGCAGACGTTATTGCGGTCTCTTCTGATGCAGAACTAATCGGCTCAGCCCAACTCACAGGCGTGTGCGAGTTTCGTGAGCCGGGGCGGGAGCGCGTGCGTGGAAAGTCGTCCGCACACGTCCCTGGCTTCACTGAGGGAGGATCGCTCGCGGGTGTGGTGTCTGCCGTGCGCTCACCCAATTTGGTTGTGCTTGTTGTCGCCCGCACGTCCTCTGGCGGCTCTCTCACGACCTGCTGCACACCATGCGTGCGGAGTTGGGAAGTGCGCCAAACGATCAGCAGCACGAGCGCCGCACCAATCGTGCCGAGGATGTGTTTGGCGACCTCGTCGCCGCTGGCGAGCGGCCACTCGCTCATAGTTCCATCAATCTTTCCTTCTGCGTTCTTCTGATATACCTCAAACGCATGCAGACACGAGCGCCACGGCAGATTCGTCACCCACTCAAGACCATCTTCCTCATACATATCCAACGAAGAACTGTCGCCGCGGGGCGACGGGAGCCTTACCAAAATCAAAAAGCGAGCTGGGCTCACAGAGTTCGGTCTAGAACTGGACCTACTAAAAAAGGCGCGACGAAAGACCCGCGACGAGATTTCGGACGCTAGAGCGTGTGATGATGCTCGCCAGCGGCGACGAGGTCGCCAAACACATACTCGGCACGATTGGTGCGGCGCTCGTGCTGCTGATCGTTTGGCGCAGCTCCCAACTCCGCACGCCCGGTGTACAGCAGGTCGTGAGATGTGAGCACGCAACAAGCACAACAATCAGTCACCACACCGTTGAGCCTGGCGCTGATCGCACGAGCACACCCGCGGGCGATCCTCCCTCAATGGTGCCAGGGGCGTGTGCGGAAAACGTTCCAATCACGCGCTCCCGCCCCGGCTCCTGCACACGCAACTCTCCGGACGCAATACTCCGTAGTGTGAGTTGGGCTGAGCCGATTGTCTCTGCACCAGAAGAGACCGCAATCACGTCTGCTCCATCACCAATCCCTTCACGTCCAGTCACACCCGGCTCGGTCTTCGACACAAACTTTTGGAACGCCGTGCCGACGGCGACCCTCGATCCATCTACGGAGGCGATGAGTGCGGAGGAGGCTGCGGCATGCGACGAGCTGCTTCGCCTCGCGGTGGCATCCGAGGCAATGAGTGAAGAGGAGGCGGAGGCGTGCGCCGAGTCGCTGCGAACGCCAGCCTTCTACCTACACTGTGGCAGGGAGCAAGCACCCCCTTCGCTCCGCAGCCGGTCCATTCGGTCGGCGTCTGTGCGTGGGTGTGCGTGCGCAGAATGACAGAGGATACAGAGTAAGTAAGTAGTCTAAATATAAGTAAGTAAGCTAGCCGCAGGGCCTAGGCGTCCGTGGTGTGACCTATCTAAGCTCGATTTTTAGTAAAAATCATGTGACGCTTCACAAAAGTATGAGTCATAACAATGATTGTTATGGCAACCCTTCACCGCGGCGTGTACACCTCAGTCAAGTCGAGTCCTCACTCCTCAGTCGACGGTCGGGGCTTGAGCCGGGGCGTCGCAGCGGTTGGACGAGACGGGACAGATCTCAGGACCACGTCGTCTGGCAGAGCGGGCACGTGGACTTTTGCGAGCCGGTGAACCACTTGTACAGGCAGGCCGAGTGGAACTTGTTGTGGCACGTCTTGCACTCGAGGCGCGGCAGGTGGCCCGTCGAGGCATGGATGATCATGTAACAAATCGGGCACTCCTCGACCCCTTCGAAGACCTTGTCGACGTTCTGTTTCCACAGCACGAGCGCGTCCGAGATTTGTCCGTTTTGCGAGAGGAGCATCGTCGAGATCTGGCGCTGCCACTTGCGCCAGCGCGCGTCCGAGATGCCCACCCGCTGCAGGCACTGGACCTCGACCGCGCGCAGCGGGTGGCATGAGGGCAGCACGAGCGCCATCTGCAGAGCGGACGACTCACAAGTGTACGTGGCGACCACTTGGCGGGTCGCCGCCGAGCCGCGCACCTTGAAGCTCATACGAGGACACGCATCAGACACAATCAGACGCAATCAGACGCAATCAGACGTAATCCGATGCAATCAGACGCAATCAGACGCAATCAGACACAATCAGACGCAATCAGACGTATTCAGACGCAATTCGATGCAATCAGACGCAATCAGACGCAATCAGACGCAATCAGCGCTCGTGGCCGCGCACCTTGAAGCTCTCGTCAGTCGCGCCGATGGCGCTCACAATTCCGTCAATCTCGTCACGGAGCAATTTGGGTGAGCAGTAGGCCTCCGTGAACTTGGCCAACGACGCCCCCACACCGCGCGAGGGGAGCTTATGGGACCACCAATCGCGCACCTGTGGGGAGGCCAGGGCGCCGTGATGAGCGTGTGCATGCAAGGCAGGGGCGCTTCTGGGACCACCAATCGCGCACCAGGGCGGGTAGCTCGCGCAGCAGCTGCAGGTAGAGCGAGGCCGCGAGCTCCATCAAGCTCGGGCTGGCGAGCGCGCCGTGTTGGGCGAGCACGTCTTCGCACACGGCCGCGACGCGCCCGAGGCTTAGGGCGCCGCTCACGAGATCCGTGACACGCCGGCTGCTGCTGCCGCCCGGCACGGCGCCCGACTCGAGCGCGCCCATCTGCTCGGCGGAGAGCGGGAGGAACTTCTCAGACGCAATCAGGCACAATCAAAGGCCATCAGAGGCCATCAGAGGCCATCAGAGGCACTCAGCTGCTCCTCGAGCAATCAGAGTGTCGTCTCGTCATCAGAGGCTATCAGAGGCCAGCAGAGGCCATCACCTGCTCGGCGGAGAGCGGGAGTGCCTCGAGAAGGGAGTCAAGCATCAGGTCGAGCTGCCCTTGCAGCCACACGTGCTTCCAATGGGCGGCGAGCTTGGCGCGTGCGGCGGGCTCGTACTTGGTGCGCAGCTCGAGCGCGATGGCCCACGCAATCAGTAGTGAAGAACCGTCGGGGAGAGTGGGCGCCGTCGTGGGCGCCGTCGTGGGCGCCGTCGTGGGCACCGCCGGCGCGCCGCCGCCCGATTCGCTGGGCGCCGTCCTGGGCGCGGGCGAGGGATGCATCAACCGTAGCAGCGGGGCCGAGAAGACGGCACGCAGCTCCGCCTCGCTCATCGTCTCGTCGTCGGCCTCTGTGCACACGTGCTCAAGAGGAGCTGCGCCCTTGGAGCGAGCTGGGGTGGCTGAGATCGTAACGGTCGGAAGCGAGTCGTTGCTACTGGGGAGCCGCCCGATGAGGGCCGCCACGTGTGCGCGTACGGCGGGGTGCGGCGCGCCGGCGAGGGCGCCGAGCGGGGCAAGGACCGCCGCGGTGGGCAGCAAGCGAGCGGGAAGGGCGCGGATTGCATGCAAGACGACGAGCAACGGCCGTTGCATGCCGTACCGGCCGACGCCGCGCACCCCATCGGCGAGGAGCCAGGCGAGGAGCAGCTGCAGCAATCGCTCAGTCCGTGCCGACTCGTTCTCGGGCGCGAGGACGACGCCGAGCGAGTGGAGGCAGCCGACACAGCCGCACGCCAGGGCTGCGCGATCGAGGAGTCCGTCGAGCGCCGTCTCGGTGTCGAGGGCTGCAGCCTTGCTGGAGGCCGCGACGGCGGCCTTCATCGCCTCCTCGAGCAACGGCAGCACCCAAACCGCGTGGCCTCGCATCGCCACCGGCGACACCTGGCGTGAACGGTCCGCGAGCAATGCACCCAAGCAGCGCACGAGGGCATCACGCAACTGGATCGCCGCCGACGCGTCCTCGTGAGCATCCTCGGCAGCGGGGGCGCTCTTGAGCGTCGTCGCGAGCGCCGAACGACGCGCGTCATCCAGCTTCATCAACTGCTCGAGCAGAGCGGTGGCGTCGGCCGGGCTTGGCTCGGGAGAGCCGTCGAGTGACACGAGCGTCGGAGCCACCGCTAAGCAGCTCGCGAGCGCTCGCAACGACGCGGCGGCCGCGAAGAGCTCTGCCGCTGCACTCTCGGCCGCCTGGCCGAAGCGCGCGAGCGCCGCGCGAGAGGCAGCGGAGGCAGCCGGGCGCAGCGCGAGCACAGCGCGCTCCATGTGCAAGGAGACTCGACACAGAGTCGCCACCGTGCTCGACTGCTCAGCCCCGTGTGCATTCACAGCCCCGGGTGCATTCACAGCTCCGGGTGCATTCACAGCGCCGGGGGACGTCATCGTGGCAGCGGTGGCGGCGGCGGCGCCCGGGTCTTTGAGCAGGATGCCCTCCGTCAGAGGGCGCTCCGGCTCGCCATCCGCCCCGACGACGCTCAACACGGCGCTCAGCACAGCCATACGCGCGCGCGTGGTGTCCGTCGAGGGCCCGCCCACGGCAGCGCGGGGTAGGTCGCCGCCGAGGGCTGTCTCGAGGCCGCAACGGCCGAGGAGCGAAGACGCGACGCGACGCCGCCGGTACGGCTCGGTGAGGCGATGCAGCGCGCACCTGTGGGGAAGGAAGGATGGGGGCGTCGTGGTGAGCACTTGCATGCAGCGCCGGTAAGGCTCGCTGAGGCGATGCAGCGCCCACGGCAGCGCGCACCGGAGAAGCGTGGTGCAAGCGCCGAGCGAGGCGCTGCCGTGGGCGCCGGTGGAGCAAGCGCCGAGCTGGGCGCTCGTTGCTGCGGGCGTTGGCGCGCCCGCGCTGCCGTGGGCGCCCGCGCTGCCGTGGGCGCCCGCCTCGGTGAACGCGCGTCGGAGCGCAGCGCTCAGCAGCCGTTCGAGGAGTCCACCATCCTCCCACGCCTCGCTGGCCGCGCTGATGGATGCCAAATAAGGCAGCAGCTGCGCGCTTACGAACGCATGCAGGTCGGCTTGCAGGGTACCGCTCACCACGGCGCTCGGCCGCCCGCTGTGGAATTGCACCAGGAGCTGCAACAGGACTGTCTCGGGAGGTCCGAGGCGGCGGCGGCGGCCAAGGGTGGCAGCATCGAGGGCAGACGGTGGGAAGGCCACACGAAGCTCTGTCGTCCGGAGCCAGCTGAGGGTGAGGGCGGCCGCTGGCCACATCGTGCCCTCATCCATCCACGCGCCGTCGCTCAGAGCCGTTAGCAATTCGTCAATTGGATCCTCCCTCTCCTCCGTTTCGTCAATTGGATCCTCCCTCTCCTCCGTCTCCTCCTCTGCCTCCTTCGCCGCGCCCACTCCGCCGCCGCCTGCGCCGCCGCCTCCGAGCGCCGTTGCGGGCATGGCCTCAAGAAGACTGCGCACTCCCCACACCCACTGGCGGCACGCCGCCCGCCAGCCGCTCGCGTGCACGCACGAGCGCGGAGCAGCGCTGCTGACGATGCGGCAGAGGCTTCGGCAGAGCTCGTCGCGGGCGGTAGGGGACATGGAGCCCAGGACGGTCGGGGCAAGGAGGCCCCATAACCGAGCACTCTCCGCACACGTGGCACGCGCGCTCTCCGAATGAAGATCGATCGAGGCCACCGTACCGGTACCGCCCTCCACCGTACCGGTGACGCCCTCCGCTGCGACTTCCGCCTCCGCCTCGGCCACCGCCTCCGCCTCCTCCTCCGCCTCGGCCGCCGCCTCCGCCTCGGCCGCCGCCGTCGACGGATCTCGCGCTTCAGATGCAAGCGCAACGTCCGCCGCAGCATCGACGGCCATCTGCAGCGCTGGCCATGGCGCCTGCCTGTGCGGCTCGCGCCCGTCACGGCGCCCAAAGAATCGATAGCCACCACCGCCGCCGCCGCCGCCATCGCTCGCGGCGCCGCTGCTGCCGCCGGCCGCGTCCTCGTCATCGTCCGGAGCGCCGCCGCCCTCGGCACCGCCGCCGCCCTCGGCGCCGCCAACCTGGGCCTGCGCGAGCGCCTCCCACTGGCGCAACCACACGGCCGCGGGCGGCCAGCAGGCGATAGACGCGAGCAGCGAAGACAAGAGCGCGCCCAGCGCCTGTGTACCTGTGGGGAAGGGAGGAACGCCGCGCCGTGGTGAGCACTTGCATGCGAGGCGAAGACGAGAGCGCGCCCAGCGCCTGCGTACCCCTCGATTCCATCAGCCGATCGGTGCGTTCGGCATGGCGCTCGATGAGAGCGGCCGCGATCGCGTGCGCGGTGCTCAGGCTGGCCAAGCGAGCCACATTGAGCTGCGGCCGGCCGACTGCCCGCCCGATCGTGCTCGCAACGCTGTCGAGGAGCTTGGCGCGGCAGCCATCGGTGAGCCAGTCGACAGGGCGCACGAGGTACGTCACCACCTCCGCGGCCACAGCCGCGCTTGGCGCCGCCTCATCCATTGCGTCGCCGCCACTCGATGCGGCGTCGCGGTGCGACTCGCATAAGGTGAAGGCGAGGCGGAGGGTGGAGAGCGCGAGGGCGTCGAGTTCCCCACACGCCCACACAGAGACATGCGGCGTGTGCATGCAAGCGCTCGCCACAGCGCCCTGACCCTCAGGGGGGACTTGAGGCGTGAGCGGCGGCGATGCATCCGTTGCATTCGAGCGCGTGGGCATGCGTGCGCGTGCGGCAGCCGCCTCAGCGACGGCACGGACCATCGCGAGGACATGAGGCAGCCGAGCGGGCGGCGCCGTGGCGGCACACACGAGCAGCTCGCGCCATTGCCAGCTAAGGAGCTCGCTCGCCGAGCTCATGCCAGATGCGAGCTCCTCGTGGATGAGCAACGTCATCAGCTTCCACACGAGCGCACCCAGCGCCGTCGAGGGAGCGGCGGCGGCGGCGGCCGAGGCGGCGGCGGCCGTGGCGGCGGCGGCGGATGCGGCGCCAGCGCCAGCGCCGGCGCCGTCGCCGTCGCGGCGGCTGCCAAGGCATTGGGCAGCCCAAGGCAGCAGAAGGCGGTCAAAGATCAACGGAGCGGCGTGAATGGAGGCGCAGCCCCTCGGCACAAAGCTGAGGGAGACCGAGGCGCGCTTGCCGTCGGACGCCGCGCGCACCCACACCACCGGCGTCGTGCCGGGCGCTTCGAATGCTCGGGTATCCATATTCGGCGACGGGGAGGGTTGACAGAGGGCACAGAGGCCGAACGCCTGAGCAAGCCTGAGGAGAGCGTCGCAGGCGGGCTGTTAGGGATCATCAGTGGTAATCAGTGGTAATCAGTGGTAATCAGTAGTAATCAGTGGTAATCAGTGGTAATCAGTGGTAATCAGTGGTAATCAGTGGTAATCAGTGGTAATCAGTGGCGCTCGCCTGTGGAGAGCGTCGCAGGCGGGCTGCACCGAGGCCGCCGCCGCTGCCGCGCCAGCGCCGGCCGCGGCTTTGGCCTCACTCGTGGCGCAGACGCGCGCCAGCAGACGTGTCCATACGAGCCCGACCTTGGCGGTGAGCGAGCGGGCGCAGGCGTGCGCATGGGCGCTGGTCGCCTTGCGAAGCGCTGCGATGAGCGCGAGCAGCACGCTCACGGCCCGCGCGCACGCCGCACCGGCGGCCGCGGCGTTCTCGCCGCCCACGCCGACGGCGGCGACGCACTCGGCCTCACACCGGGGGATCAGGATGGGCCAGAGGCACTCCGCGTAGTGGCAAGTCCTCGAGGAGCTCGAGACGGCGCTAATGGCCGCTCCGAGGGCTTCGAGCGCCGTCGCCTCGCGCAGGCGCGGCGGCAGCTTGTTCGCGAGCAGCGCGATGACCGGCGTCATCACCGACGCCTCGAGCAGCGCACGCGCCGAGATGAGCGCATGGGCGTCGCGCGCCGTCGGCGAGGAGGCGCCCGCGACGGCGCCGGCGGACACGTCGTCGCGCGCGCCGTCGCGGGCGCCGTCGCGGGCGAGGCCGACGAGCAGCAGCTGCGTCAGCTCGGTGCGCGCGCTCAGCAACGGTCCAAAGTGATGCACGGGCAGCGCCTCGGCTCGCAAGCCCTCCCACGCGGCGTCGAGAAGCGCCGCCGCGGGCGCCAGCTCGCCCGGCCTTGCGGGGACCGTGAGCGCAGGCGGGAGTACAGAGGCTAGCGGCAGCAGCGCACGCGCCACGGTGGGCGCCGCACCATAGCACCCTTGACGAAGCAGCGAGAGGAGCCGCGGCAGCAGATGGCGACCCTGCGTGCACGCCTGCAGAGCGTCCGGGTGGCGCTGCAGCAGGAGCAGCAGCGTATCCCACAAGGCGGCATGCGAGCCTGGGTCGGTCTCAGACACGCCGTCGAGGAGCACCGTCGCCAAGCTTCCCACGTGCACGGCCGCGAGCGCGCGCGCGTGCAGCAGAAGGGCATGCGCCAGCCCAAAGAGGGCGGTGCGCAGCGCCGGCAGCTTGGCGCCGCCGCCGCCGCCGCCGCCGCCGCCGCCGCCGCCGCCGCCGCCGCCGCCGCCCTCCTTGCCGCCGCCGCCGCCGCCGCCGCCCACTCGCCAGAGGGGCGGCAGCAGCACACTTGCCTCGAGGAGCGAACAGAGAGCGAAGCGCGGTCCAGACGCTGCCGGCGCTGACGGCTCGATGGTCGAGGAGAGCGTCGTGTCGGTCGGTGCGGCCGTGGCGATCAGGTGCGCGAGCGCCTGCAGAGCCGTCGACACGAGCCGTTTATACGCCTCGGTGGCCTCGGCTGCCGCATCCTCATCCGAAGGCCGCGGCGCCGGCGGCGCCAGAGCTGCCTCGCCGAGCGAGCGCACGAGGTCCTCCTGGCAGAAAGCGAGCGCCTGCGAGTACTTTCCATCGCCTGGAAAGGCGCTCGTGAACGCTGCCATCGCTGCCCGTCGCACATTCTCCTGCGGGTCGAAGCGGCAGCGCAGCCACGGCGCGATGATTTGCTTGAGGTATGGCGCGAGCTGCCGACGCACCTGTTGGGCAAAAAGATTGAGCGCCGAGCATGTCTGCTCGCGGACTTGCCACGAGCCGTCGTCGGCGAGCCGGCAGAAGATGATGACCCAGTGCGGCAGCAGCGCGGCCGACCAATCTGCACCGTGCGCTTCGAGCGCCTCACGGAGCTCGCCGAGCGCCTTGACCTTGGAAATTGTGTCACGCTTGCCGAGCTTCTTGACGAGCAGCGTCGCATCGGGGTCCAGCCCGTCGCCGCCCCCGAGCACGGCCGAGAGGAGGCTCATGATTTCGTCTTGTTCGTCGACGGCGCGAGCGTCGTAGTCGCGGGCGCCTAGGCGGCGCTCCGTCGACGACGCCTACCGGTCCAGAGTTTGGCGAGCATGCAAGAGGGGGAAGGGGGGGAAGGGGGGGAAGGGGGAAGGGGCGAGAGAAGAGCAAGGAATCGCTCTACCCAACTACCCCGGCTCACACGGCAATTTGGCATCGACTGAACACTCACGCCGGTGGTTTTAGCCGTTTACTAGTTCGGAGATCCTGCCCCCAAGGGTGAGCGAAACCCAGATGCCCCATGGGGCATCCTCGGGGAGGTTGAAGATGCTCGCGTCCTGGTCCACGAAGAAGTCCATGTTCGTGAACGCAATCTCGTACGCAAAACGCCACGCGCCCGCCCAGCGGAAGGGCTGATTCGATGGTTGCAACCGCGGCTTGGGTGGCGCCGAGGGGCCAGAAACCTTTCTCGAAGATGTGGCGAAAGGTTGCTGGCTTATACCAATGCTTGTTCTGGTGGGCGAATCCGACAAAGACCTGTGGCGGGAGCGCAGCCAGGGCTGCCTCGATGATGTGGGCTGCCTCACCCGCTGCTGGTTGGTTCTCGTCGTGCAGCCGTAGACGTTCGTGGTGAACTCCAGCGCCTCGTGGGTCATGTTGTAGTCGCGCGCCATCGAGGTGTATCGAGCAGAGAGGTGTATCGACCACGCCCATGTATCGACGCGAGCGGCGCCGTCCAGCCAGGCGTCGACGTTCCACTGGGCGCCCGGGGTAGGAGGCGCGGCCTCCGCCGTAACGACCTCCATGTCGGACCGGTCACGAGCGGAATGCACGCCACACGCCCATCAGCACCAGTGTCTTCTCCACTCCACGCGATAGACCGAAGATGCTCGAGCTGCAACATGGCACCAGCCGCAGTCGTATGATGGCCTTGTGACTCCCTTGGGGCGCCGTGTTTTTGGCGTAAGCCCTTTCACGGGCCTTCCTGTAGTCAGCCTCAGACGCATGCCCATTGGCAATGGCTACTCGCTGATCGGCCTCCGCCCTCGTCTCACCTTCTCGATGCCGGTTCCCGTGAGCACCAACTTGCTTCTTAACTTGCTTCTCCTTCCTCACGCGATCAGTCCGATCGCATATGTAAGAAGCCGGTTTTTTAGTCCCGCCTTGCTTGATCGCCACCAGCAATCGGAATCGCCAACTCTCGCCTATATGTCCGACTTGGAACATGGAACAAAGCTCGAAGTGAAAAACAACCCGGTGATTGTTGGGACTGGCCACTTTGGTGGCCCACGTCCCAGGTGGCCATTGGAGACCGTGAGCCTAGTGTATGGGCCTCCTGCTGGGCAAGGATGCACCGCGTATAGCGGGCTTCTTCCCAAAGATGTGATGCTGGAGGCTGGGGCCATAGTGCTGCTGCTGCCGGCGGCGCCGCTGCTGCTGCTGGGGCACGGAATGCACGTGCTCGCATGAAGGCCATCCTGAATGGCCTCCGTCGCGCGACGGCCTTCTTGCGTGGAGCCCGAGAGGCAACACGGCGGCGGTACCACCGACGTGCTGCTCGGAAGGCCACAATCCAGCCCGAGATGGATCATATTCGTCATATGCTGGCGACGAATATGATCAAGATTCAAGTAGGTACCAGCACGCGCTCTCTTCCCGGCCGATTTCGACACCTCCTGAAGGGCCAGCAGAGGTGTCCCCTCGTCCATAAAAGCTGAGAACGAGATCGTCTATGATTCCCTCCCAACGGAAAATTCTCTGTGAGTTTTCGGCACTTTTCCGAGGCCGACACAAGTTTTTCGAGGTGAAAACTCAGGAGGGACACATTTATTGGGGGAAAGGCCTGCCAGGGCGCGCGGCGCTATAAGGCGGCGCTCTTCTAGGGCGGCGCTTTCCTTGTGGTGGGGCGCGGTGTCAGGGGCCCATCGGGCATAGGCAACACCGCACGCAAGTCGGGTGGGTCCCGACGACAGAGTCCAGCAGGCCATCATCAGTGGGCAAAACGTGCAAAGGCCCAGCCCAGCCGCCACGAAAGAGCACAGTCTTCAAGAGGTCGAAGCGAGCCGCCCCACGGTGGAGCTGCAAGGCGCTGCGTTGGGCGCTGCTGACGGAGCGTGGTTTGCATGCTCGGTGCGGAGGATGAGGGTTGACGCTGCTCGCGTGCGTTGCTTCCACCACCAGGCTCATCAGCACGGCAGATGACGTGCACCACGCTAGTGTTTCCCATCTTTGGTTTTGGTGCCATGTCGAGGCGATGCTTGGGCGGCCGAGAGGACGGTGTGGAAAGGAAGAGAAGGTCGTCCCCTCGATAGGCACTGAAGTTGATCAGCTGCGCGCTGCTGTGCCGACGGCGCGCTGACGAGTCGAGATGCCTACGCGCGTCGTCGAAGAATGCCGCCGCCTTGCGCGCAAAGTGCCCTCCCTCGAGACTCGGGGCAAAGAAGTACCTGATGAGGGAGGCCATCAGGGGTCAACGGAGGCCGTCAGAGGCGTATGAGGCCATCAGAGGCCATCAGAGAGGCCATCAGAGGCCATCAGTGGCGATTAGCGTACCTGGCCTCTTTGCGGAGGATCTTGAAGCCCGCGCCCTCGTGCAAGCTGATCAGCTCGAGCATCGAGAGCTCGCGCACGTGGATGTAGTACATGTCGGGCGACTGGTGCGCCATCAGATTGTACAGTGCGAGGTAGGAGCCAGCATTGGGCGTGGTCACCAGCAGGAGGTCTTCCGCCTGCAGCAGATTGCGCGCCTCGATGAAAAAGTTCCACATGCCGATGTAGTGGAAGGCGATCGCGAGTTGCAGCTCGTTCAGGCCAGCAATCGGCCGGTCTTTGAGGTGCTCGATCACTTCCATCGAGATGACCAAATTGTACCGGTCTCGCTTCACTCTCCACGGATATCGAATGTCCCCCACAAGATTCTCTACGGTGATGCCCAGCTCGTAGTGGTCGAACAAACGCTGCATCATTTGATCGTTGGCGCCGACGTCGAGTACGTGCATGTTGGGCCTCAGATATGGCTCGAGCATGTGCAGCGTGCCGAGGTAGCGTTTGCACTGGCCGCCGCTCGGATGTTGCTTTGTGCAGCCATGGGCTGAAAAGGACTCCTCCATGATGCGCAGAAAGTCTCCCTGGTGCATGTGCGGTCGAGCGCGAGCAATGGATTGCTCGATCGCAAAAGCCAAAACTGGCTCCAGCGACGAGGAGCTGAAGCGCACTTGGCCTTGGCATTTCTTCACAAAACTTGGTCGACGTGTTGTGCATGCAATTGGTCCAATTGAAACAGAAGAACGTTGCAACGATGAAATCAACTAAGTTTTGATGTGAGCTTTCTTGCCGCCGCCACTCAGTCTTACACGGTAGCCTTCTTGATTGAACAATCCGATCAGTGAGCAAAACAAAACTCGATTCATAACACTCGATCTCTCATCTGAACACCAACTCGATTTCAGCGTGTCGTTCTCTCCAGCCTGTATCCAAGCAAGGCTGCAAAGGCGCAACCATTTTTCCCGATCGGCCACTGTCTACATTCACTACAACAAGTCCTTGGCAGTGTGTCCCATCTTCCGACCTCACTCGTAGCCAAACGCAGCGCCTCCCTTGGTGTGCCTCTCTTCGTTGGCAAAGATCTCGAGCGTGTGCAGCACCTGATGAGGTTGGTCATCAGAGAGGTCATCAGTCTGAGGTCATCACGGAGGTCCTCAGAGAGGTCCTCAGAGAGGTCCTCAGAGAGGTCCTCAGAGAGGTCCTCAGAGAGGTCC
>ENA-UOXO01000492-UOXO01000492.1-mixed-culture-metagenome-genome-assembly--contig:-NODE-492-length-30310-cov-41.002644_pt1 | contig 30310 bp, 26 predicted proteins | sample MGYA00238162_ERZ761640 | MGnify/ENA primary metagenome ERZ761640 (study PRJEB28914, sample SAMN08778297) | mixed culture metagenome | isolation source: Freshwater growth medium | place: USA...
ATGCAGAAGCCTCCGTCATCCCGCTCCTGCGCAAGGACCATACGGCTGGCATCGATATGCAGCAATCCGGCTCAAACGTGTGCATTAACTACGTAGTAAACAGTTTAACTACACATCCATCGATGCAATCGAGATCGGCGGCCGAGGACGCGCACCCGCACGGCCAGGACTGCAGACGCTGTGGGCGGTGGCGACAGCTCGTGCTCGCCCTTTTTTTGGTTTGGCCTTCTTCGAGCCCAGCCCCACCGATTGCTCCACGCCCGCCTCTTGTTGCGCCGAGATGACGGTGGCGTCAGACGGACCTCTAGTGCTGGAGAGGCCTGGGGTAGCGGTGAAGGTGGCGGGGCGTGGGCCATCGCCATCGCCATCGCCATCGGAGACCGATCTGATGACTGCCGTCATTTCCATGTTCGTCTTCTCAAGCTCCAGCTTGGCATAGGCGTATCCTTCTGCATACGCTCTTACAAAGAACTCCCGACTGCATGCGTCGCCGCCTCCGAGGGCCGATGCGTTAGCCCATGCGCCCTCGTGTTCCGCCTCGTCCACTTCACGATGAGCATGTAGCCGATCGTCAGCCGCGGCAGCTGCCCGAGAGTAGCCGCGTCGTCGTCGGATGATCGCCGCAAGGAGCGGCAGCCGGTCCACACCGCGGCTGAAAGCGGCTGTACTCGCTTGCCACGCACTCGTCATAACGCTCGCCAGGGCGCTCGCAGCAAGGCGCGCCAGCCTGTGTCTCAGGTGCGGGGCACGATGTAGCACTCGGCCAGCAACGGCACCAACGCAAACGAGAAGCACTCCTGGGACTACACTGCCCCCACCTGCCGCAAGTACGAGCTGCAGCAGCGGCGGACTCACAGGCGGTGGGTATGATGGTGGCGGAAGCAGCGGCGGCGGAGGCGGTGGAGGCGGCGGGCTGGGCGGCGGATGGAAGGGAGGCGGCGGACTGTGGGGTGGTGGTTGCAGTGGTGGGAGTGACGGCGGAGGGGGCGATGGCTGCGCCGATGGGGGGGGCGGGGGCGGTGGTGGACGGAACGGCGGCATCGGTGGCTTGAAGAGACAGAGCTGGCTATGGATGCCCTGACTCCAGCAGCCAATCTCGCAGCGCTTGTGACAGGCACCATCAACAATCGTCCAGCCGTCGCAGCGCTCCTGGAGCGATTGGCACGTCTCTGACCAGTGCTCGACCGTCACACCTGGGCTGCGTCCGACAAGGACCATGCAGTAGGCCGGTGAGGCGGCCTTGCGGTGCAGTGCGTTAAGTGCATACTCAGCAGCGCCATCAAAGTGCGAACACAATCCGCAGTCAGGAGGCACGGCTCCGATGGGAGGAATTTGCCACCTGTGCTGCCGGGGAACATCAATATTCTCAAGATTCTTCGCACAATCCTCGACCGTGAGTGCCTTCATTCTATGCCTGCACCGGTCGCGTGCTTTCTGCGCGGTCTATTGAGAAACTCTTGGTTTCGGCGCCGCGTACGCAGCGCTGTCCTCGTGCCTCTGCACCGTGCCTCCATCTTGTCGCTGCGTTTCCTGATATTTCGCCAAGTTTCACCAGCTGTATGCATGCGATTTAACATGTGACCATCGTTCACAGCCCACAAAGTGCAACATGTAAACTCATGCCACACAACACTGGTCTCACGGACACATCCATCATACATCCCAGTCTTTACCGCACCTCTACGCCTCTACACTGAGATCTCTCACCGACGCGCTCTGGCGCCTGGGGCGCAGCGCTCGATAAAGCTCACGATACTCGATGCGCCCGTCGAAGCCCTGGTCAAGGCTTGCAAAGAGTGCATCTACCTCTTCCATGGGCGACATCTCGCCCAGCTCGTGCAGCGCGCGTTGCAGCTCCGTCGCCGTGATCGTGCCGCTCCTGTCAACGTCCCACAAACGAAAGAGACCGAGGACCCGCCCGTAGTTTGCGTCGAGTGTTTGGCGAAGCCTTTCGCGCACTGCTGCCGATTGGGCGTCAGATGCGGCACTGCGCATGGCCGTCTCAGTGGGCGACGGCAGCAGCGAGTCGGTCGAGGGACGATCCTCCATCGCCACCACGAAGCTCTTCGCCCAGCTCTCGTCCACCGTGGTCTTGTCGTCGACCAGATGGCCCATGTACATCAGACGCAGCGCCACCAAGCCCGCCCAGGCCGTCCGCCGGCGCCGGATGCGATCCTTGAGCTCGCCGACCGTCGTCACGCCATTCACATCCACCGTGAGATCTGTGCCGGGGGCATCCCTCCCCTGTCCGGTCCAGCCCACCGTCTTGACTGTGAGCAGCAGCGGCTTGTAGCGCGTCCCACGCTTCTTCGCGCCGTCTGATGCTGCGCCGCTGTCCAGCGACCCGGTGCCCTGTGTACCACGCACCCTGCCAAGATGATCATAGAATTCAGATCCATCCCGGCTAGCCTGGGGCGGCGAGGCGCTCACTGCAGCGCTCACGATGGTCGTCGCTACCGACTTTGGTCGTGCGTGGGGGGCAGCGCTCTTGTGCACCTGGCGACCCTCGCCAGCAGCGGTTGTGGCGGCCATCGTGAGCAGCGGATGCTGGTCGAGGGAAGCCATGGGACTGATCTCGAGCAGCGGCCGCGCTTCGAGCAGCTGCTTGCCCGTCATGCCCAGCTCGAAGCGCTGCGGCGTGCGCGTGGCCGTGACCAAGCTGCCGTACGCGCTCGTGTCCATCTCGACGGTCGCGGCGCGGGAGGCATGGCGGGCCTCGTACGATTCATCTCGCTTCTGCTGGTTGAGCTTGACGGACGCAAGCATCATCTGCTTGCGCTCCAGGTCGAGCTGCTTGAGACTCTCACGCAGCGCAGCCGTCTGCTCGTGCCGGCTCACCACCACCGTCGCGCGATTGTTATGCGCATGCGCGCGAGAGGAGAGGACGCTTGCTTTCGACTGGGCCGCGCGCTCGAGCGCCGCCTCCTCGGCACGTTGACGGTCGGAGATCCAAGCGAGCTCACGCCGGCGCACCTCCGCGGCGGCCTCGCGCTTCTGGTGGCTCACGTACTCGCGTGCCTCGGCAAGCGCGCCGCTCGGCAGCGAGTCCTTCCGGAGCTTCTCGTAGAGGCGACGGCGCGCCGCCGCGTCCTCTTCCATTGCGACCGAGATCGTCGCGAGCCGCTCCTTGGCCGCCAGCTTGGCGCGCGCCGCCACAGAGCGCTTCGACTCCTCCGCCTTTGAGCGGCTTTCGAAGACCTTTCGCTTCTGTAACAGGTCCTGCTCGCGCATGCGTGAGCCGTTGGCCGCCCACGCTTGCTTCTGACGCAGCGCCTTCTGGCGGTTCATCTCTTGCTCCGACTTGACGGCAGAAGCGCGCATCATCTTGGAGGTCCACGACTCGCGCATCGCCTGGTCGTTGTTTGCCTGCTGGCCGCGTGCCTCGGCAAGCTTGTGATTGCGCGCTGCATGGTAAGAGAACATCGAGTCATCCCGCTGCTGCCGAAGGCATGACTCCTGCTGCCGGACCTGCTCGCCAAGCTCACGATTGGCCTCAATTTTTTCGAACTGCCTGTATTGGCCGAGCCACAGCCGGTGCGGCCGGATGCCCATCATGGATGTGGGGAGATCCTGGAAGACAAAGCCCTCCGCAGGATCTTCAGTTGCTGCTCGCTGTCCGTGGAGGAATCGGTGCTGCTGCTCGCTTGCTTGCAGCTGATCGCTCTCGGCCGCCGGAGCGTCTTGACCCTGGGCGAGAAAGCTTGCGCCTGCAAGCGCCCACGCGGGGTTCATTGCTCCCAGGTGATTCGAGCCTGGTAAGTGACGGCCAGTTTGTCTGAGGCGCTTCCGCTCTCCGGGCGCTCCATGGTTTTTGACGTTTTTGGGGCTCGAAATCAAATTTTGCATGCATGCAACGGTTGGAACGGCGGATTCAGAGTGTGGAGGTTATCTGGTCACGATGAGTGCGCAAGCCGGGCTACGGTTCTCAAAGGGGCGCTGCACGCCTATGCGTTGGCTCCTCCTCCTGCTGCTCTCGACAAACCTGCGGCTGACCTGCAGCTTCGGGAGTCTCCAGTACCTGAGGAACGCCGATGGCGTACCGGCCGTTGGCACGTACACGGCTCCGTATAACGATGTGGTCGCACAAAACCAGCTGGGCACGGCGGTACCCTCGCTCCTGCGCGAGCATCCCTTGACTTACAACAACGAGATTCAGGTGGGCATCGACGAGAATGACAAGTTGACCATCAACCTCATGCACAACAATGATCCGCCACCGCCTTCGCCCTCACCACCGCCAAAGCCTCCTCCAACACCTCTGCACACCATCTTCGCGGGTGGCGTGTGCACAGGCTGCATCGGCTACGGATGTGAAGACTGCTGCGAGTACATCACCGCGTACGAGTACATTCCTTCGCTCGAGCCGCCCTTCCCGCCGCCATCACTCCCACCACTGCCACCGCCGCTGCTACCGCCTCCTTCAATACCACCCTCACCTCCACCACCCTCACCTCCTCCACCGCCCAGGCGGCCACCACCGCCCTCACCACCGCGTCCGCCTCCACCGCGCCCGCGAATGTACCCGAGCCCCCCGCCCTTCCCTCCACCGCGCCCTCCACCGCGTCCGCCCCCCGAGCCGCCCCCCACTCCGCCACCACCGTCTCCACCACCGCCCTCGCCTCCGCCACCCCCTCCCCCATCACTGCCACCCTTTCCGCCACCGAAGCCTCCACCGCCCTCGCCGCCGCCGCCCTCGCCGCCGCCGCCCTCGCCTCCGCCTCGCCCTCCGCCCTCGCCACCGCCTCCTTCGCCGCCTCCATTCCCTCCACCACCGCCATCGCGTGCACCTTCGCCGCCGCCACCCTCGCCGCCGCCTCCGCGGCCCAAATCCCCGCCTTCGCCGCCTCCTCCGTCGCCGCCACCGCGACCTCCTCCGCCACACATACCCCCGATCCCACCTCCTCCATCACCGCCTCCGCCCTCACCGCCGCCCTCGCCGCCGCCGCCCTCGCCGCCGCCGCCCTCTCCACCGCCAAAAGCCCCGCCACCGTCACCGCCGCCACCGTCGCCACCTCCTGCCCCGCCGCCGAGGCCGCCACCGCCGTCTCCGCCCCCTTCGCCACCCCCTAAGCCCCCACCCGCACCCCCCCCGCCGCCGCCACCGCCCTCGCCACCGCCCTCGCCACCATCGCCGCCACGTCGACCACCATCGCCGCCGCCGTCGCCGCCACCTCCCTCGCCGCCACCCTCTCCACCACCGCCGTCGCCGCCACCTCCCTCGCCGCCACCATTTCCCCCACCGTCGCCATCACCGCCGCCTTTCCCACCCCCCTTTACACCACCTCCTTCGCCTCCGCCCACCCCTCGCTCCCCTCCAAAGCCGCCCCGCCCGCCGCCCCCCTCGCCCCCGCCACCGTCTCCCCCACCTCGTTCGCCCCCATCGCCACCCCCTTCGCCGCCTCCGCCTTCGCCTCCGTGGACCAACCCGAAGCCGCCGCCGTTTCCGCCGCCGCCCAGAGACCCGCCGCTGCCTCCACCGCCCAGTCCGCCGTCGTCAGACATCCCGCCGTCTCCGCCGCCGTCGCCTCCTCCCCTACCACCCCCGCTCCTGCCGCCACCCTCGCCGCCACCCTCGCCGCCGCTACCCTCACCGCCACCCTCGCCGCCACCTCTGCCTCCTCCACCCTGTCCGCCGCCATTCCCTCCCCCTTCACCACCTCCTCCTTCACCGCCACCTCCGTCGCCGCCGCCCTCGCCCTCGCCGCCGCCGCCCTCGCCCTCGCCGCCGCCACCCTCGCCCCCACCGCCGCCACCCCCTCCTCCGCCGCCGCCCCCCCCGCCTCCCCCTCCGCCCCCGCCCTCGCCGCCGCCTCCCTCGCCGCCGCCGCCCTCGCCGCCACCCGAACCGCCACCCTCACCGCCGCCGCCGCCCTCGCCGCCGCCCCCGCCCTCGCCGCCGATGCCGCCACCCGCCTTCGAGTACTCATACTGGAAGTGCTACTACGCCGCCAACTCCAAGGCATTCAAGGCCGCGGAGCTCTACTCGACCGATGTGGACTACTTCACCTTTGGCTCGTGTCGGCTCGTGCACGGCGCCTACTACTGCGGTCGCTTCTCGGCCACCGCTCCATACAAGGGGCTCGTCGATGCACGCCAGCCGACCGCTGCCGGCTTCGTCGCCAACGGCCTGGGGCTTGCGAAGCACCTCGGATCTGACCCGCTGCGCGACGCAAATGGGCGCATCGCGCGGATCGACGACCGCGTGCCGACTGGTACGCGCCTCCACCTCGCCACCAATCCGAATGAGCAGAGGCTCCAGCGGGCAGCCAACCCGGCGTACTATGAGCCGCGTCACGCAGGAGGACATGGAAACGAGTTCACGACGGGCGTGATCGGTAACAACGGTCTGCGCACGAGCGCGCCTCAGACCGCCCCCTCTGCGCGAGGAGGCACGGGCGTCTTCAACGTCGGTCACCAATACACGGGGCCGGCCAGTGCCACCTCCAACTACGCCACCGATCGAGCGATCGCCGAGGCTGCATACGGGATCCTGCCAGGGCGTGGCACGCACGTGGTTGGGTCGCGGTCGTCGTAGGCGGTCATGGCGCGGATCCTGTCAATTTTGGTGACGCGCCCGGCCCACACCGCCGGTGGGACCTTGTCTCGGGGCACATGCACATAGTTAATACTTAATATCGTATAAGCACACGCGCTCGGTTTTTTTGTATCAGGTGCTATTGGGACCGACCTTTTTCATGCGATCGATGGTTCCCGCCCTCTCGCCTCCCGCCCTCTCGCCTCTTAGTTTGCCTTTCGATCCGGAATCCCGCAGTGGTGCGACACGGCTGTTGCCGGCTGACACGAAACCACTGACGAGGCGAGGTGGTTCGAGCCAGCATTCATGACCAGCGGTTGCTCAGAAGTACTAGGCAGCACCAACTCCAGAAGTACTAGGCAGCACCACGCACCCTCACACCACGAAGGGCGCACCTCGTCAACGTGTCGGACCCGCCCGCGAACGCTTACCCTTACGCCTTCGGGAGCACGCCTAGAAGCGCTGATCGCTGCTCCTCGCCCGTGGCTAGGACCCGTGCGACATCAAAAAGCTTGAAGTCAACCTGCGGGTGAGTGCCCGCCTCCGCCGCCGCTTGCATCAGATCGTACTCGCCCTTGACGACGACACCACCACCAAGCAGCACCACCTTCTTCGCGCACGTGGCCCGCAGCATGAGCCAACCGAGCGCCTCGTAGCCGCCCTCGGAGACGCATTCGTCCACAAGGAAGCAGTCGAACGGCCCGATGTGCCCTTCGCTGTCGCCCGTGAGCACGCTCCACGAAGCATGAAAGCGCTTTTCACGGTGCTTGGCTAAAAGCACCGCGCCCATCCGCAGCTGGGGCAGCTCCTTCCTGATTCGTGGAAGCACACCTGTGAAGCCGGTCGCGCAGTAATCGTCGCCATCCCACACCAGCGACTTGTATCCACCCTTTCTTATATGCTCGATCAGAAGGCGGATTTGCCCATCCAACTCAGCGCCTGCGATGTAGCCCGAACCAAATCCCTTGAAGTGCACTGCGGCTGATCCCGTTTGGAACTGAGCATCTTGCATAGCCTTTGAAAGTGCGCGAATGCGCGCCGAGTCGGCGTCGGCGCCTTTCGCCGTGGTTTGGCAGTCGATATACGTGATGTTATCGACCACCTCCGCGGCCATCGGAGTCGCAAAACATGCAGTGAGACACATCGGAGCGGAGGAGACTTTCCCGAGCGCGGGGCTGATTCACGTGTGAACCCGTTTTTTCTCATGAAAAGCCCTGGACGTCGCATCGTGAAAATGAATGTCAAGCTCTTCATTTATCACCCGTAAGCAGAAGAAGGTCCCTGCGCTCTTGGTTCGTGCAAAACTGTCAAGCACGAACCAAGAGCGCAGGGGCTTTCCAATACTTTCCCCTCAGGCACACTGCACCCGAGATCTCGACCCGACAGTGATGCACACGCTCTCGTCGACTCGTCCTCACCGACCGGCCCACACCGCCGCGGCTCCAGCTCCGTGTAGGAAGTTCTTAAAGTCCTGCATTGCCAGTCTGCGCCCCCAGATCGTTGGCCCGCGCTTGCCCGCGCCGAAAACCATTTTGTTTTACCCCCGGTGACTGTACTCTGTAGAGTGTAGTGAAGTGTACTCGGCTCGACCTCGACGAGGACCGACGAGGGCGGACCAGGTCATGGGACCAGGTTCAGTACAATTCAATTCTTGTATGGTTTTGTCTGTACATGTTCACAATCACAATCACTAGTACCTAGTTACCTTTCTTATGCACCTTGCTCAGGGCGCGCGCGACCTTCTGCTGCGCGCGTTGCGTCGCGCGGAGCAGCCGCGTCGCCAGCATAGCACGCTCGCCCAGCGCCTCGAGCACGCTGAACAGCTCGGCTGGCCTCATCCGCTCGAGAGCGCCCCCATTCAGCGACTCGACATGGGCCAGTGCATCCGCCAGGCTGTGCTGCACGGCCTCAGTAATGGCGCCCACGGCAGCGCCCGCGCCCGCGCTCTCGGCACGTTTGCGCTTGCGCGCGAGGGATCTTGCCTTGTCGAGGGGCGGAGCAGCGCCATCCTCGGATGCGTCGTCGTCGTCGTCGTCACCGTCGTCGCCGTCGTCGTCGTCGTCGTCATCGTCGAGCTCCATCCCCTCCTCCTGCTGCTCGTCCTCGCGCTCCGTAACGTCCGTAAAGGGAAGCACTGTTCCGCCGTCCGCCGTCGCGATCGCAGCGACGCCGTGCAGCTGCTGGCCCGGCACGCCCGCAAGCGCCGCAGCTAGCGCGGCCAGCTGTGGGGTCTCTTCCCTCAGCAGGCTCACGAGTGTGGGTGTGCGGCACCAACGGACGGCGGGCAAGCGCAGTGCTGGTTCCACACCAGGCGCGAGCGCCTCGCTCATCAGGCTGTACAGCCACTTGGTACTCGAGCCGGCACTGGCGCTGGCGTCGGTGCTGTGGCCGTTGCCCGCATCCGCGGGCACAGGCGGCTCATCCGACGGGCTCACAGCGCCCAACTCAGCGCCCAAGTCAGGTATGAGAGGGAGCGGTGGGGTCGAGCGCCGTAGTGAGCGCACTTCGGTGGGGTCGAGATGCGCGAGGGTCGAGCGCCGTAGTGAGCGCACTTCGGTGGGGTCGAGATGCGCGAGCGTTCGCAGCGTCGCCTCCCACACGGCTCGCACAGCGTCCGCGGAGATGGCGCTGCCAAAGAGTCGGCTGGGCTTCGGGGACGTCTGCAGCAGAGTCGTGCACACCGTCGCCCAGACCGGTGGCGCATCGGCTGTGAATGGACGGGGCGGCGCGGCGGCTGTGAATGGATGGGATGGCGCGGCGGCGGCGGCGGCGGCATCGGCGGTTCGGGCCAAATGCGCGGCAGTACGCGCCTCGACGAAGCCCGGCCGCCCAACGTTGGGGCATGTCCAATGGTGCTTGCCCCCAGTGGAGGCTGTGGGGTTCCATACCGCCGCGTGCTTCAGCTTGGCCAAGCATTCTGGCACGCATTCGGGGTGGTGGGCGGCGGCGGCGGCGGCGGCGGCGGCGGCGGCGGCTGCTTTTGGCCCGAGACCGAGCAACTGCACCACCTGGAGCTGCTCGGCCGAGGGCGGCGGCCGGCAGAGGGCGAGGGCGTGCGCGGCGCCACGGGCGCGCAAGGCCGCCTGCCCGGCCATATACACGGCGAGGATCTGCCATGCATGCATCGCTTCGGCTGTGAGCGCGAACGCGCCGTCGTGGAGCACCGACGAGCACCGCTCAGGGATCGCACCCTCAAGCACCAACTGAACCACCCGTGCGACCACCTGGATGCCCCCCGCGAGCTCGGTGGAGCTCGGGGCGCCGTCGCGAGCGCCGTCTCGAGCGCCGTCTCGAGCGCCGTCTCGAGCGCCGTCTCGGCGCAGGCGCACGAGCTGCGGGTCGGTGCTCTGGAGCGCGAGGGCGCGCACCGCGGCCACGCAGAGCGAGGCTCCCGCTGACATGCATGGGGAGCCGACGGAGGCGATGGTTGGGTCGAAGAGTAGGCTACCGAGCCGAGGTAGCGTATGGCTTGCAAGCTCGGGAGTACAGAGAAGCAGAGCGCGCAGCTGATCGCCGAGGAGCTGATCGCCGAGCTGCGCGAAGGCGACGGCCGGATCAGTCGCGAGCAGAGCGCCGCACACGTCAGAGACGGCACGCCGCTTCTCATCTAGGCTCGAGGCGACCGCCGGAACGGGTAGCTCGAGCAGACCAAGGAGCGCACGCAGCCAGCAGCGGCAGATGATGCGCAAAGAAGTGATCGGGTGGCGCAGCTCGGAGGAGGGCGCGCTACCGCCGCTACCGCCGCTTCTGCCCCTGCCATTGCACTGCAGGCCCTCGAGATCGGCCGTGGGGGTGGCGGGACATGCCCCGCCACCACCCAAGGCGCCTCCCGAGGTCCACTCGACGACAGTCGCCTCGCGAGCCGCGTCCCAGCCGGCAGCGGCCGAGGTCGACTGGGCGCCGCTTCCGCTGGCGGCCGCACCGGCGACGCTCACCGGCGCAGCAGCGCCCGTCCGTGCGCTGGCGCCGTGGTGGCAGCGCAGAAGGTGCGCCTCCGCGGTGGAGGCGCGGCGGATGATGTCGCCAAAGAGCGCGCGTCCACTCGCGCGGCAGAGCCACGCCATCACAGCGCTGTGGTGGGCGCTCATCGCCTGATCGAGCGTGGACAGCAGCGCCTGGCGCACCGGTGGATGTGGATGCGCCGCCATCGGCAGCACAGTGAGCGCCCAGAGTGAATCCGCAGACGGGTGGAAGGCGCGCGCACCGAGGGCCTCGCACGCGGAGCACCAGCAGGCGGCTGCCGCTTCTTCCACCTGCGCGAGCCCCGTAGCACCCAGCGCGCCGCCGCTAACGGTGGGCACGCCGCTCGAGGTACCCGCGCTCGGGGGCAGCGCTGCGGAGGGCAGCGACGGCCAACTCTCCCAGGCCTTCCACAGATCACGCAGCGGCATCATGAGAAGGGAGAGGCGTCTCTCGCTATTCGAGCGGTCCTCCGCATCGACCATCAGCGGCGTCCAAGTACGTACGAGCCGTCGCCATGCGCGGAACATGCCCGCACGCATTGCGTACGCAGGAGAGCGGTCGGACGGCTCTTTCGCGCCAAACCCAGCCGACGGTAGCGTCAGGAACTGGTTCAGCTGATCGCGGCGGTCGGGCTCGCCCAGATAGGGACCCAGCAGCTCGGCCACGGCACCCCATAGGCGCGCTGTTGCCTCCTCTCGTGCCGCGTTGGTGGTGGGCGTCGGTAGAAGGATCGGCTCGGGCAGCCCCGGCGGCGTTCGTGCGATCACTTCCCACACCTGTTCACAGAGCGCGTGGGTGCGCTGCGGCGTCGGCGACGGCGTCAGCGGCGCCGTGGCGTCGAGCAAGCTGATGGCCTGGCTGATGAGCTCTGATGAGCTCTGATGAGCTCTGATGAGCTCTGGCCGGCCACCGCTGCCGTGGCGGACGCCACCGCCCCGGTTCGCGCGAACGCCGCCGCTCCCACCGGCGACCCCTTCACCGCCCCCTTCACCGCCACCGACGGCCGCACCACCGCCGCCCGCTCCACCGCCAGCGACGGCCGCACCACCGCCGCCCGCTCCACCGCCGGCCGTGGGTGGTTGCGGAAGTCCGAAAGTGGCAGAAGGCGCTGATAGCGGGTGGTTGTGGAAGTCGACCGGGGAGCGGCGGCCGCTGCTGCCTGCGCCGCCCTGGTTCTCCTTGGCCTCGTCAGCCTCCTTGCTCTTGTCCTTCGCCTCGCCAGCCTCCTTGCTCTTGTCCTTGGCCTCCGATGAGCTCACAGCGGGCCCCTTCTTACCGGTGGCCTCGGCGGCTGCGAGCCGCGCCGCCTCGGCGTCAGCCAGTCGCGCCTCTTTGAGCTCGTCGAGCACAAACTCGACGACGCCGGGCAGCCAGAGCTCAGCGTGCGCGTGCATCGCGGCGCGGTCGGCGGAGAGCAGCAGACGGAGGCAGATGAGGCAAGACTTTGGTGCAGCAGCGAGGCCGGCGGCGAGCGCGCGCAGCACGGACGGGAGCTCTGAGAGGAGCATCTGTACGCCCGGGCCCTGGGTGCTCGCGGCCGAGAGGGTGGCGAACATGTTGATCGTGGTCAGTTTGTGCGTCTTCAAGGCATGGTCTGAAGGCACGAGCTTGGCGGCGGCGCGTGTCCCACACAGGTCGACCATTGCTCGCAGGCACTGCTGCGCTCGTGGCATCAGCCTCGTCCCAGTGCTTCCGCTGAGCAATGACGTATGACTCATCAGTGAGCAGACCACCGCCACCAGCATGAAGTCATCGTCCGAGACAGATCGCTGTCGCTCTGGATGATTCAGCAGGGTGAGCACACTTCCGAGCACGTCGCCGAGCCGCTCGGTAATCGCACTGGTCTCGGTGCTGAGCAGGGCCTTAATCTCGGCGAGGCCATCGTTGCGATCTGCGACCGAGCGTGTGAGTTTGTAAAGGGCACAGTCGATCGCCTCACCAGCATTCATCTGCATGGCCGCTGGAAATTCCTACTCTATGAATCTAAATTCACAGCTCTCGGCCTTGAGCTCTCGGCCTTGAGCTCTTGGGGCAGAGCTCTTGAGCTCGTCTGCGGTACTACGTCCTACTGTACAACGTATGCGCGCGCGGCGTCCAAAGCTTCACGTGAAGTACCGGTACCCGGTAATGAGCATGCGTTCCCTAAAGGATCGAATGCGACGCGATCCAGGCGCAGGTGCCACGCCACTGCCTTCCATCTGGCTGCTAAAAAACACGGACACCTTTGCAGGATTCGCACACGCCATAAATTCCTATTTGGCGGGCGTCGCTCTCGCCTCGAGGCATGGCATCGGGCTCCTCCATCGGCCGCAAGCGATGGCACACGGTCTTGGCCTTGCATTCAGCGACTTCTTTGAGAGCGACCCACGCGGCGTTGTACCACCCGTCTACGCTCCCTTGTTGACGGTCAGCAGCAGCGCGTTAATCATCAACGGCCAACCAGTGCACCTGTACGTACAGCCGACACACGCGGCAGGCAATGCATCCACCATTGCGGCACGCATCAAAGTGCTGCCGAACAATTCCGCTTTGTGGCTTCGAAAGGGACGGCAAGCATTTACTGACGACTGCGCAAACGGGATTCCTGATCCAGTCTTCGTAAAGGCAGGCATGGCCTGCTCATATCCACCCGAGGTGCGCTACACAGCACTGTGGTTGCGGGAGCGCTTTTGGCGCGCTGCTCTTGTGCGTCGCCGACGTGCTGCTGAAGCCGATCAAGCGGCGGTTCGTGCCACTGACGGCGGCCCTGTACGTATTTGCGTCCATGTTCGTCGCGGAGACGTGTACTATCTCGGGCCGAAGACGAGGATGCCGCATCCACACTGGGTTGAGACGACAACTGTGCTGGACATGCTTCTTGGCGTGCGCCGCGCGCTCGGTAGACCGCTTGCACCGCCGTTCGTGAAAGTGGATCTCTTCTCAGAGCGTGGCTGGCAAGCTAATGACACCGAGGCGGTGCGCGCCATTGCACCCGAAGTGCAGATACACCTCGACTCGTCAGCCGATGCAACCATCGACGCGCTCATCCAGATGTCACAGGCTGACCTGTTCGTGATGGGCAGCTCAGGCTTCTCGTTTTGGGCTGGTGTGTTTGGCTGCGGCGTCAAGCTCGGCGAGCGCCGTGCGGAGGCACTGCCGATGCGCCACGTGGGCTACGCAAGCACGATAACAACAAGGTCAGCACCATTCTGGCCGAGTGCTGGAGAGGCCTTGCAACTCGAGTGGGCGCGTTACTGGGAGTGCCGCGTAGACTCGCGATGCCGTCCCAGGCTCTGCACCGCCGACCAGCTTTGGAAAGGCGATGCTGCCGCGCCCCGGCCCGTCTGGACAGAGAGCCCCCTTGCTAAGGAGCAAGTTTCGAATCCCAAGGCTGTGCAGTGGACGCTGCCCGATCTTTTGCTGTGGCCTCCTTTGAACGTGCCGTCATTGAATGCCAGCGTAAACTACGAGACGGTATCGAGTCGTGATGCCGCCCTCGACACCGACGACACGGAGGTCGATCCGGCTGCCTCATGGCAAGCACCCTTCCTTCACTTTCGCCGTGCGTGCATGAGTACATCCAAACACGGACGATCTAGAAGCGGCAACAGACGGAAGCAAACAGGAGACTTGCATCGGATTGAAGCGTGCACGCGCAACCTGTGGCTTCAAAATCTTACCAGCTTTCTAGCCGGGCGGAAGACAGTGCCTGGAGCTTGTTGCTGACACCGGTCTCGCCTCTTGGTGGAATCCGCTTAAGTAGAATATGCATGACGTGAGAATATACCGCGAAATTCGTACACCACACGCAGCAGCTCGCAGCGGCTGCGCAGGTGGGCGACGCGAAGGGTATCCGGAAGAAGATCACCGAGATGAAGATGCGCCTTATCAAGGACGCGCTTAAGGCGACCGGGCGGGGCTAAGCGTTCAGCGGCCCGGCCCGGCGGCTGATCGAGTATGGCTGTGATAATAGGGGGTCCAGGGGTCCCCGAGCTAGTGTTAACCGCATCCGTATGTACGCCGGTCCGGTGTCTTGGGTGTCGAATTCTAAACATTGGCTGTGATTCAGCTCGTATACAAAATGACGGGATCTGTGAAACTTTGAAACGATCTGAATACACAAAACTGAATGAACGACGGGGACGCCCACCGACGCCGGACAGCCACATCAACTTTGTACCTAGAACGGGCCGACCGAGGCGCACGCAGCGCGCATCCCCCCGGACAGTGCAGCATCAGACCGAGTCCCCTCTCTGGTCATCCGTCCGCACTAGCGAGTACTCGGGGCCGCCCGCCTGTCGGCCGCGGGCCGGCCGGCCGAGCACGACACGCATCCCCGCCGCGCAGCCCGGTTCGGCGTCGCGCGTCACTGTGAGCAGGTAGACGCCTACCATGAGTACCATGAACCCGGCCACCTGAACGGTGATCGTGCCCGCGGCCTGCCCCTCCCAATCCTTGTACATGATCATCGAGGCGGTGATGGTGCACGTGGTGAAGAAGACATAGTACGTCGAGGAGACGACGGCCGTGTTGAAGGTGTCGAGCGCCTGCACCACGAGACAGCCGTCGGTACGCGGGCGCTCACAGGCGAGAATTGGGGCTGGGAGTGTGCGGCACAGAGGGCACTCCTGGCACCGGAGGCGTGCGGCGGCGCCACAGCCAGGCGGGCGGGCGGCAGCGCCTCGGAAGTCGAGGTGTCGGGAGGCTGAAAATCACATCGCCCATGGCAAGGCTTAAGCGTGTGGGATGGCTCGCCCTGGATTGTGGCCACAGCTGTGAACATGATCACGCGACGTGTGCGGCTTCGAGCGCACAGCCACGGTGGTATGGTGGCGGGAGTGCGCAGCAGCGTGCATGGGAACCGTCGCAAGGACGGCGCCAGGGCGTAACGGCTACCATGCGTGCGGCCGTTACGTCTCGAGGCGTTGTGTGCAGGCGCGGCTGAGGGGCTGCGGCGCGTGGCGGCATGCATGCGAGAGTGCGAGCGCACACCTTGTTCAGATAATTCATCTGGACGAGGATGCAGCAGATGACGCAGCACAGGAAGGCGAACGTCTCCTTCTTGAACACCTGGTTGCTCCCGCGCAAGGTCAGCTTCAGTGCGATGCCGAGTGCCTTGCATGAGACGACGGAGAGGCTGCCCACCAGCGAGCAGATGAGCACGTAGATCAGCAGGTGCGTGCGCCCATAGCGCGGCGCGAAGCGGTACATGAGGAGTATGGAGAGGCTGATGACCAGGCACGCGTACACGAGGAACTGCGGCTGCGTGGCGAGCGCCCAGATCTCCTCGACCGACTCGAGCGGCGCCTCGGCGGGTGCGTGACTGAGCAGAATGAGCGAGCCGCACACAGCGAGCACGCAGGCGAGGATGCCGCATGCGTGCAGCGACTCGCCAAGAAAGAAATTGGCGAGGATTGCTGAGATGATGATCGTCGAGGCGCCCAGCGGCGTCACCACGATCGCCGGGGCATAAGCGTATGCCGCGAAGTTGGCAAACTCGCCGCCGATCATCGTCAACATGCCGACCCACCAGAGCGGCTCCGTTAGGTACGAGTAGCCTCCCGCGCCGGCGCGCGTGCCTTTCTGGCTCGCGAGTATCAAGCCCTTCTTCTTGATGATGAAGGACGCGCCTATGAAAATGCTGCTGCAGAGAGCGAGGTAGATGCCCCTCCGATTCTCCTCTGTTGCCGCCTCGGACAGCCTCGCTGCCTGGCGCCTCAAATCGCTGCTCATGTAAGCTACCGCTTGCTCGCCGCTATTCAGAATGCTCCTTTCCCACGCTGATGGGTCCCAGGAGCTTGGAGAGTTGGGCGTAAGCGTCGCCATTTGCGAAGAGTGCCGGCTGCTGTTCAACACAACGCGTACCGGTAGTTCCGAGACGGCGCTTTTGGTGATTTTTTTGGCAACACGCATCCTCACCATCACAACCTGCGTGTAAATGGTGGCCCACGCTTCACGGCAGAAAACGAGCACCTTTTAGGCGGGACCGCGTTAATGCCGCTCTCTGTCGACAAGTTGCACGAGCTCCAGAGCGAGGCGCTCGCCGACGACGTGCCGCTCGACTTGGCTGTCATGCAACACTGGACTGAGGCAGAAGCGAGGAGTTTCTTTGAATCGGGTGGCACATCGTGCCCACCGCCGCGCCTATTGCATGGCATGGCGATGCTTCTGGAGGAAGCGGGGGCCTCGCATCTTTTTGAAAAGCTGCAGGACGAAGACTTATGCAGCTTCGCTTATAGGTATTGCTCTGCTGTGGACGTTGTTGAGGGCCGAAGTGCACTGATGCGACGGCTGAAGCGATGTGGCGTGAGCGCAGTCACTGATCGGCAGCGCATTATAAATGCCTTCATGCGATCCTGGCGGGAAGGTCGAATCCCCATGCCCTCGTCATCGCGCTTGGAGCCACTGGATCCGCCCATCACGCTATGGGAGCGCTGCATCACTGCCATCGGCGTGTTGCGCCAAGCGTTGGCGGCGCGAAGTTATTCTGTGGAGCTCATCAACGGCCACTCATCCGAGGAGATCGCCCTGGAGATCGCAACCGCACTCGACGATCTTCCATCCATGGCCGATGACCTCACGATTGCCCAGCGCCTGAGCCTCTCACCGCGGCTCCTCGCCGATGCTCTCGAGGCGATGGGTTGGCACTTGGACGAGGTCAGCTTGCTGCTCGAGGGCTGCGGCCTCCTCGCCCATTCCAAAGATACAAGTGCCAAAGCTGCGATTCGCTGTGCCAAAGCTACCATTCACTCTGCTAAAGCTGCCATTCACGGTGATCGTGATGGCGGTAACGGCGGCGGTGGCGACGCCGGTGGCGACGCCGGTGGCGGGAGTGGCGGGAGTGGCGGGGGCGGCGTGGGCGGCGTGGGCGGCGGCGGCAATGGTGGGAGCGGTAGCTGCGGCGGAGGTGGCAGATGCTGCGGCGGCGGTGGCGGCGCAAGCGGCGGCGGTGGCGATGGCTGTCCAAGGCGGCCGAGGCTGGGCCAGCGCGTCGCCTTCTGGACCTATTCGATGTGCGAGCGCGGCACGGAGGTGGCCGTCTACGATTACGCTGACTTTGGCGAGCGCTGCCTTGGACTAACTTCGTACGTGCTGTACCCCGGTCTCGAAGGGTACCATGGCGCGCGTGATAAGTTCACGCGGCGCTTCGGCGCGAAGCGGGTCATCGGGCTCCAAGTCGACGAGGTGGGCGCCTTCCTTGAAAACAAGTGCATCGGCCACGTGTACATCATCAAGGAGGGCACGCCGTACGTGCCCGACGTGCGGCTGCTGCCACGCAGCGTGCGTTCTCTCGTCCACTGCGTCTTCCATGCCAACACGCCGCACGGCGATGTGTACGCCAAGATCAGCCCGTGCGTCCGCGGCTTTGCACCTGTCGTGCCCCACATCGTGAGGTCATGCGATCCGCATGGACCCAACCTCCGCGTGGAGCTCGGGCTCCCGGCCGATGCGACCGTCTTCGGCCGGCACGGCGGATGGGACACCTTCGACATCCAGTTTGCCAGTCGCGCCGTTATCGAGGTGGCGCGGGCGCGCGCCGACTCCATCTACTTTGTCTTCCTAAACACTGCCCCCTTCACCACACCCCGCCGCAACATCATCCACCTTCCACGCACCTCGGACGTTGGGCGTATTTCGAGCTTCATCCGCACATGCGACGCGATGTTGCACGCGCGAAGTGGCGGCGAGACGTTTGGACTTGCATGCGCCGAATTCTCCGCGCACAACCGTCCGGTGCTCGCCTCGGCAGCGCACGACGACGACGGACACGGCAGTATGCACCTCGACACACTACGCGGCCACAACTTGGAGCGCTTCTTCTATCGCGATCACGCGTCTCTTGTACACCAGATGCTGCACTTTGACCGCAATCAGAGAGGCGACTTCAATGCGCACCGTGCCTTCGAGCCCGCCGCCGTGATGTCCCAATTTGAACACGTCTTCCTGAGAGCCGGTCCGCTGCCTACGCATGACGAGGTGAAGGAGGCACATGAAAGCGGCGTGTCAGTCCGCTGAACAATGCGGGGCCGCCGTAGCATATAGCGCCACATCTAGTCAGGACGCGCCGACGGCCCAGTAATAAGTGATTAGTGTATAGAAGCGTTTAGTCCGCGTTAGATTTTACTCGTCATTACTCTGAGTCCTCAGAACTGTCCAGATGATCACGGCTGACGACGGCAGCACACACACCGGCATACACACCAGCCTGCCCCGTGCCCGGAAAACAAATGCCTACATTGTATCCGGAGAAATCAAATTTGTGCCCAGGGCCCTGCACCGCACCCACGCGACGTGTGCCTGTACACGTGCGGTACCGACCACTGAGACCGCTGCATGCAGTTACGGTACGACTGTCGAGAACTTGACGATGACGTGTCCGAGCCGCAGAGCCGCCCCGACGGGGATTGCAGGTGAGCCACTTCCAGACCATCTGACACGGCGCGCCGCGCGCGCGATGTGCACAGCCGACGATCGTTTGTCGCCAGCCTGTAGTGCAATCCCTGAGCCGGTCTCCGCCGAACGACTCGTGCAGATCACAGGTCCTCATGGCCTTCCGCATCGACAGGTTCCTCATCATTGCGCTCATCCTCACCTCTGCGGCAGTCGCCGTCTCCGCAGAAGAGTCAGAAGCGCCTGACGAGGTTGACCGCACCGATTTCTCCGACCCCTCTCTCTCGGAGGACATCAAGCTCACGGCAACAGAATCTCACTCTGACATTGAGCCAGCGTGGATCCTACCCGAGAGTCCGGACAGCACTAAGCTGCACATCGGCGGCACGACCGACCTGCTTGTCGCGATGATCAACAATGGAAACAAGATGTTCAACATGTCGCATATCGTGGTCAAGCTGCGGACATCCGACGGCACCCTGTACAAGGATCTCGGCCGCTTTGAGTATGGGCAGCCTCTCGGGCCGCGCGAGCAGCGCTCGTTCCGCTACCCGCTGGAGCTGGATGCCGAGGAAACGCTGGGAACCTACAAGCTCGAGGCCACAGCGTACTACAATGATAAGGAGAAGTACCCTTTCCTCAACGTCGTCGTGAACCAATCCTTCGAGCTCGTGCCCGCGCGGCCGAACCGGGAGTCGCAGATGCAAATGTTGCAGATGGGGCTGGGAGGCGTTGGCATGCTGCTGATCCTCGCTTCGGTGGCCAAGCTCCTCACGGGCGGCGGCGGGGCTGCCAAGGCCAAGGAGGGCGCGGCGAAGAAGGCCAAGGCTCCAGCGGCCGTTGAGAACGAATGGCTTGCTGGCACGCTCGCCGGCACGGAGAACCGCTCGCCCAAGAAGGACAAGAGCAAACGGGCGTAGAGCCTAGACGCATAGTAGCTGGCGGCATGGACGGGCGTGGCCTGTACGCATGAGTTATCATCAGTTGATGGCGGGATCATATCTCTGTGCTGTCCAGCATGCCAAACAGCATGCACCACACGCCGCACGAAAAGGCAAAAGCGCCAGGCATGCCTGCACGCCCTGCTCCCCCCCCTGACACCTACGTTGCTACTTGCTTGTTCGGGGAATATGAAAATGCTGAACGCTATGAGAGAGTTTTAACTTCTTTGATCCCGATGTTACATTTTGCTCATGATTTTGCCTGCTACAGTTTTGCTGTCGTCAATACGAGCCGATGCGTGAAGGAAACGGCCACAGTCCTTATGACTGCTTGTGAAAGAATGTCTTAATGTGTTTTGATGCTATTTGTACAGTACGTGTGATGTGTATTCATTGACTTGTATTCACACCTGGAACGTCAGCAGATGAGCGAAAGAATGACCGAAGGCGAGATCATCATGGCTCGGCACATCTTCATCACAGGCCAGCCTGGGGTCGGGAAAACTACCCTTGTTGTTGCAGCGGTGCGTGCTTGTCAAGACGTGTGCGGCTTCTACACGGCAGAGCGCCGCTCAGGCAGTGAGCGCTCAGGCTTTGACGTTGTCGCCCTGAGTCCTTCGGCATCAGTGATCGGCACGCTTGCGACGGTGGGCAAGGGTAAGTACATGGTTGGCAAGTACTCGGTGGACGTTCCCTCTTTTGAGAGCATCGCGCTGCCTTCTCTTAAGTCGGCCACGGCAACGCCAATCACCGTGATCGATGAGGTGGGGAAAATGGAACTATTCTCGCAGACCTTCTTGCCTCTCGTCGAATCCATCCTGGATGGTGGTGCTGCGACCGTGCTTGGCACGCTACCCATGCCTCGTTATGGCCACAAGATCGCTGCGGTCGAAGCAATACGCGAACGTCCTGACGTGGCGGTTGTAAAGCTCTCGAGGTCGAATCGCGATGCGGCGGCGAAGGCTGTGCAACTTGTTGTGGCCGCGGCTGTGTCACGTGCTCAACCCGGTGCGCTGCTCGACGTGTCGCCGCTTGTCGACTTTCTCGAAGAGGGCCAGATGTCCAAGCTCGGTGAAGCTCGAAGGGGCCGTGAAGCTCCGGCAGCGGCGCACCCACCGTTGCTGCCCCTGCTGCCCGCACCGCCGCTTCATGTCCGAGGAGCAGGAGGAGAAGCTCAAGGTCGAGCAGGAGGCGGTGGCGCGCGCGGAGGCGGCGGCAGCAGGCATGAGCAGGACGGTGCCGCAGCGGCAGCGGAGCCGCTCATGTCCTCGGCTCCCCGCGCGCTTCTCCTCGGCGAGACGGCGAGCGCGGCGCCGGCGCCAGGCGACTTGCCATACGCGGATCGGAGTATGTGGCCGGTGCTGCAGGCAGCGTTGGGACTTCCATCGTCCACGGCCCTTGCCGACACGCAAACGGCGGCGCTTGAGGTGGGGGTCGCGGTCTGGGACGTGCTGGCCAACGTGCACGAGCAGGTCGGTAGGAAGCGAAGCGCGGCGCATGCGGAAACACCAAGGTACAATGACGTGCCTTCACTGCTCCGCGCCCATCCGACGATCACGAGGATTGGCTTCATCGGTGCAAAGGCGAAAGCTACCTATGAGCGAGGCCATGGCGGCGGCGTGCTCGCTGGAAGCGCCGTCACGCTGCATGTGCTGCCGTCGTCGAGCAGGGCAAACACCCAGCCGCTTGCAACCAAGGCTGCAGCTTGGCGCCAGTTCATTCTGGGTGGACCGCCCGGTTGAGGATGATGAGTCAGACATTTTTGTCTGCGTGCCATCCTTCGGCCCGAAACAAGGCCGGCTTCGGCAGGTGGTGAAGAATAGTGGGGATTTGATATCACCGACAAATGAAGCATGAAAAGAAGGCAAAGATTTCTCTCACACTTTTTCTGCTGTGAGCTCTAATTCTGTCCCCCCTAAACTTCGGATGAGGTGTGAATTCACGGCATTGGAATTGCAATTGCAATTGGCAATTCCCCCCGCGAGAAGGAGGAGAGCTTGCGTTGGGCCGCCGGCCCACGTCCTTGTTTCTCGGCAACAGGCCGGAGACATCATGACACGGCGCGAGTCACGAAGCGTAGTGTCACGAGCAGTGCCAGCAGAAGGGGCGTTCTCGACGGTCTGGTGGCTCGCGCAGGTCTTGTATTCTTACAAGACCGTTGAGTTGCGTGAGCACGTGGATGTTCAGGAGGCTCGCCAGCTCATCGATCGTGCTCCTAGCATGCCGATAAACATACTGTGCATGGATGGTGGAGGAATCAGAGGGCGCTGCCTGCTAACGATGGTCGAGGAGATGGAGACCATTCTTGGTGCACCCGTATCCACTTACTTTGACCTGGTGGCTGGGACGAGCATTGGCGGCTGCGGCTCACTCTTTCTCGCACGCTATCCAAAGGGAGAGGCAACGAGGCTCGCACGAGCTGCGCTTCGTGAGCTGCAGAATCGTTGCTTTGCCAACCGCTCGCCGACTAGGCTTCTGTTGCGTGGGCACCTTTGCGCGGACGAGCGACGCGCGTTCATGCGAGACATTTGCGGCTCGCCTTCGCCAGTGCTCGCCACGCTGAAAGACGGCCCCAAGGCCTTTGCTGTCTCCGCCAGGCGGTGCGGCGCTGGCCTCGAGCCGTTCCTGTTCCGTACGTACCGCGTGCCATCGGGCACAACGTCCACGGCGCTCGCCGGCACCAGCAGCGCGACGCTCGAGGAGGCCATCGAGGCGACCTCGGCCGCTCCAGTGCTGTTTCCACGCACTCTTGTCTACCATGAGCGTGCACAAAGAAGTTGGAGGAGGGAGGCCGGGCTGCAGAGCGGAGCGGCCGCGCGCGAAGCCGGCGTTGAAGAAGAGGGCAGCTACGTTGCCGACGGTGGGCTCGTCGCCAATGATCCCTCAGCTCTTGCCATCCGGGAGGCCCGGGCTCTGTGGCCACGTCGCCCGATTGGGGTCGTCATCAGCCTAGGGTGTGGAGGCCCCTCGGCGCTCGCCACCGACACTGACGGCGAGTCGAGCTTCGGCGAGGCCGTGCGCGCGTTGGGCGGCCACGGTCACACGGGCGGCGCGCGCTTCTATCGCATCAACCCACCTGTGCGCGGTGTCTCATTGATGGAGTCCTCCCCCTTGATTGCCGTTGATGAACTCTGATTGCGCCCCTCCTCAGGTGCGCGGTGTCTCCTTGATGGAGTCGTCCGATGCGAAGCTTCACAAGATGGAAGAGGAGTGCCGCAGGTGGTTTCGATCTTCGGCGCTCGCCCATGAGGCGTGCCGCAGCTTGGTTGAGAGCCGCATCAGCTTGCACTGGCACCTTCTCCATTGGATCGGATGGTGGCTCGCCCAGCTCGCTTCTGTGCTCGTCGCGGCGTTGACCGCCTGCTGGGAAGTGAGCACTGTGGCGGCGTTCGGGTGGCGACAGCGCCTCGGTGGATGGCGCTACGTCACGACGAGCAGCGCGGCATTGGAAGAGCACGGGGGTGGGGCGCAGCAACCATGGGCTCGTTCTCCGTGGGCTCGCAAGAGCGCGGAGCGTGCGCCGGCGCTCATAGGTGCGGGTCTCGAAACAGGTTTTGACGGCCAGCAGAGACGCGAGACAGTTCGCGAGACTTATTTTTTGTCGCACCTGCTGTCTCGTATGTCGTGGCTGCGCGGCGACGAGGCGGCGATGGCGGAGGCGATGGCGGCGGCCGAGGCGGAGGCGATGGCCGAGGCCGAAGCCCGGGCAAGGCTTCAAGCGGAGGCCATGGCGGCGGCAGAGGCCGAGGCTATTGCCGAGGCAGCAGCGGAGGCCATGGCGGCGGCCGAAGCGGAGGCGATGGCCGAGGCCATGGCGGCATAGCTCGGGTAGTATCGGTAAGACGGTAACCGCGAACCAGCCGACACTCGATTGCTCTGTGCGCGGCCATTGCGCGGTACGTATGAAGTCGATTTTCCGGACACTGGTGATTGACTGGTGATAATGGATGATGGTGACTCGGTCGACTTGACCCAAAGGCGAAAGCAGGGGTAGGGCTAGGGGAGGGTATTCTTTCTGGATTCACACACTTGACACTATCCCCACCACCTGATTTTGAATTCAAGTGGTACATTGACCCAAAGGGGTAGGGGAGGGTCGATTCTTTCTGGATTCACACACTATCCCCACCACCTGATTTTGAACTCAAGTGGTACATTGACCCAAAGGGGTAGGGGAGGGTCGATTCTTTCTGGATTCACACACTATCCCCACCACCTGATTTTGAACTCACACTGGTTGACCCAAAGGGGTAGGGGAGGGTATTCTTTCTGGATTCACACTCACTCTCCCCACCACCTGATTTTGAACTCAGTGGTACTTGACCCAAAGGGGTAGGGGAGGGTATTCTTTCTGGATTCACACACTTCTCCCCACCACCTGATTTTGAACTCAGTGGTTGACCCAAAGGGGTAGGGGAGGGTATTCTTTCTGGATTCACACACTCTCCCCACCACCTGATTTTGAACTCAGTGTCGTGTGTGGGGTGGGCGTGGGTCGAGTGGCGTGTGCCGAGAACGCTTCTCCGGTCCGGCGCGGGCTCGCCTAGCGCTTCGCGACGCTAAGTCTTCAACTACTCAACTTAAACAACTCTTCGTGACTTCGTCGATCGCTCGCGCTCCACGTCTCGTGCTCTTACTACGAGTAGATTGACGCTTAATTGACGCTGCGCGTGACGGTCGGGTCGGGTCGCGGCATGACGCCATTCGCACACTCCGGAGTGTCACACTCCGACACTCACACTGCAGGACGATTCGCACGCCACACAGGGGGCTCGCGCCATGGCGAGCTCCCGCGGCTTTCTAAACATTCAATCCCTTAAAGAGCTCACGTACGAGAAGCCACACGAACCTCCACACGAAGACACGATCGCCTCGATTTAGTTCTCGCGAGGCTCTATGGAAGCACCAGAGCTCCTTCTTAGGTATTCTTTCCCGGGGCCCTCGACAATCTCTCGAGATCGCCCACCGACGCGCGCCGGGCCTAGCATGAACGGAAGCTCGAGCATGAAGCATCTCACCCGACCCGGCTCCAGGTGTCCCGGACTCTACGGCCATGCACGGCAAGACAAGCGGCGGCGCACGCGCGGTTATTTCTCTTTGGGCGGCGCGCCGTAAAAACCGATCATCCACGCAATACTTCCTAAACTGACGGATATGAACGGGCGCCCTCTTGACGCAGGGCTTGGACACACCCACTGAGTTCACCATCCTCGCAGACGTGATGTACTGCGGATCGGACTTGTCGCACGAATTTGCCAATCGGAACGGTTACGTTGCAACGAAGTAGACCTCCGCCAGCTTTGCGCCTTACAAATGGTTTACAGTTGGTATCCGATCTGTTCACCTGCGCGTGGACGATCAGATGCTTGGTGCCAGTGGTGAAGGTCCAATCCAGGTAGATCGCCTGCCATTGTTCCAGCTCCGCTAATAACATATAATGCTGTTTGTTTCTGATAACAGTGGTCGAGATCTTGGGCAGGATCTCGACGAATGCGGTGTGGGTGGGTGAAGGCGGAAGGAAGACCATGTGAGACAGTGCTTGTCCATGGACCCCGATGAGGGTCTGGGCTGAGGATGCGAGCAATATCTGCTCGCAGAGAGTGAGCGTCTCCATGATCACGATCTGCACCATCGGCAGTAGTCGAAGAGCGTCATCGACTTCAACTTGATTTACAATGACTCGAGAGCCCGATATCCGCTTGATGAAGAGCGCTCTAAGTGATGCATGCGTAACGCTGTTCTGTCGCAGCGTCACGGCGGCCAATCTCACTGCAGCGCGTGCGTGCTCGAGGGCGCTTGACCGCCACCCGTGCAACACAGGAAGTGTTGCAGATCTCTGCCGAGACGCTAGTGAGAAGTATCCAGTCGAACCCTCAACACGGCCAAAGCACGTGCATGTCGCAGAAAGGAGCTTGCCTAAGTCGCGAGCGATCTCCTCCGTAGCTTTGGCAGTCAGCGCGCGCAACGAAAATTCCCAAGCATGAGCCTTCCACTCTGGAGGCTTGACCCAAGCACGTCCTGCAACATAGCCCACGAGCGGAATGAACACGTGGTCGGCCACTTGACGCACATGCTCTAGCAAGTGCTGCCACGCTGGTGGTGCGTGGAACATGGCGTGGAACATGTTGTTTGACTGGAAGTAGAGGGCCACGCCGAGCTCGTGGCGGTTGCACGTGGATAAGTGGTCAACCTCATCCTTGTTCGCAGGACGCACGGTAGTAATCCGTGAGTACCTGTGCGCATATTCCGAGAACCCATGTATCACAGCTTGCAGGGGATTGGAAGGCCTGGAAAGGAACTGTGGCCGATATGAAGCGGAACTTTCGTTGCGGAAGATGACACACACATTCCGCAGCGAAAACGTCTCAACCATGTGGATGGAATGGGATGCAGTCGGTAGCAAGTCGTAATGAAAAGGGCTGGATGGTAGTGGAACCGGCGGCTTCTTCATGAACCGTTGAGTGCTGGACCGCCAGCCTGTGCCGCCAGCGGGACGCGAGACGCGATCGCGATGCGGGCATTTTGATTGCGCGTGTGTGAAGAAGGCGGAGTCTGAATCGGACTGTGAAGCGCGCCCGACGCCTCTCTGTAAGCAGGCGCTGCTGGGTCTGATTCAGGGTCGCTTTCCTTTCAGTTCGGGAAGTCGAGAACGGGAGAGGTTTCGAAGCGCGCCGTGACGGGACGGGTCGGAAATCGCAATGGCCGCCGCGTGCTGGGCCTGCGGCGTCCACGCGCGAATCGTATACGTCTCGTGCGACGCGGATCAACGCGGCATCTATGACGCGCCGCACTGCGAACACTGCGGCGCAACAGCACCGGTGGACAACGTCAACCGCGGTGTCTTTGACGAGTGTTGTCTCCGAGGGCCTTGCCGTGCCCTTGGTCGCTATGGTCGCGCGACGTCACTATGTACCATGGCGACGATCACGTTTTGCATCGTGCAAAATTGGCGCTTCCTCTTGCCGGCGCTCGTCGAGTATGTGGGCTCAACCTCGTGGCTCGCCGCGTTGTTGCAGGGCCTGGCCGTGTATTTTTCTGTGCTGACGCCATTCAATTATGTGATGACGGTTGTGACCCCGCCTGGCTATGCGACTGGCGCTGTCGCGCGCAACTTGATGATTGCGCCTGCCAGGCGCCGCACGCTGCGCGACGGCGACGACGACGCATTACTGGCCTGTGACGACGACACGCAGCTACTGCGTGGCTGGCGGCGCTGTGCGGAGACGGGGCTCGCCATGCCGCCGCGTTCGCATTATTGCCGGCGCTGCCAGCGAGTGGTGCTCCGAATGGATCACCACTGTGCGTTCGTCAACACGTGCGTCGGCCACCAGAACCATCCCTATTTCTTGCGGATGCTCGCGTTCGCCTCGGCCAGCACCTGCCTCGAGAGTTGGTGCTGCCTGGTGCTGCTGCTCAAGGATGAAGCGCTGGCGTTGGCACTCCGCCGGCAGCTCGGTGTGCTCTGCGTCGTTTCCGGTGGCGCTTGCTGCTTCTGCACCGGTCTCCTCGGCATGCAAGCGCTGTGCGTGAGCAACGGCCTGACGTTCATCGAGTGGCAGCGCAGCTCAGGCTCTGGGCTTGATGGCCAGCCGATCGAACACGATCTTGGGTCGATCTACGCCAATTGCGGCAGCGTTTTGGGTTGCGGGGGCGCGGCGCTCGTACGGCACCTGCTGCCGCTGCCGTGCAGCGCCGTGGGAGATGGGATCTCGTTTGCTCGGAGGAGGCGCGCGTAGGGCGACGAGAGTCCGGCGTTGTCCGCAGTCCGCAAGGGCAAGAGGCGAGCCTGCTCGCTCGGCTCGATGTATACCCGGAATTCCGGAGGCACTTTTTATGCGCAGGTATAGATCATTTGTGTGAAATACAAGTAGTTTAGACGTCTTTACACAGTCAAATGACAAATTCGCTATTCGGTCGCCGCACGCCGCGCACCGGACCATGACTCGTAATGACGGCCCGCCGGACACCATGGCCGGACACGGACCGGTCGCCGCTGGCGTGGTCGGAACAGTTGTATGGACTATGGAGTCTCTGTAGGCTATCTGTTGGCGGTAGACATCCACGGTGCGCGCCAGCCTGGGCACTCGGCAAATTGTCTCAGACGTGCTGCCATCCCAAGCCTCACGTCTTGAGGGCACACCTGTTCATGTCCGCTGGTTTCGGAAATAAGATCGGTGTTTATATGAAATTCTCCCGGAAGGGTCCGAAATGAAACCTCCGAACGTTAGGAGCAGGGGGCGAGGACAATTGTGATGTCGGACTCCTTCCTACTCGCTGCACTTGCCACCCACAAAACCATCACCGCACTGCAGGTTGTTCTCGTCTGCCGCGCGGCCTTGGCCGCTCTCTCAGCGGGCGACGCCGAGGAGGCATTGGCGGCAGCCACGGCCGCGATCTTGCTGTGTCCGGATTCCCAAACGGCTTGGAGCTTGCGTGCAAAGGCGCTCATCGAGTTGCAACTATTCACCGACATGTTGGTTTCCGTCCCATTGATGCACGCTCTCGACGTACCCGAGTGGAGAACAGACGCAGAACAAGCTTCGACGAGACTTCAATCGCTCTTTGGCTCCTTGCCGGCGTTCATGCAAGACACCGCGGATCCAGACGCGGAGGTGCGCTCCTCTGCATGGAAGGCGTTAGCCGCAGCTGACCCAACTTCGCTACAGGCTCGTTCCGCCGTGTTCTCTGAGTGGCTTCAAGAGGCAGCGCGCATGCGTGAGGCCGAGGAGGTGGAGAAGAAGAAGAAGAAGAAGACGGAGAACGCACACGGTTCAGAGCACGGTGCACCTGCTGCGCCTTTGCTTGAGCCGGTGCTCGACTCATGGGTGGTGGCCAGACAGACGCTCGCGTGCTTGCGCGAGTGCATGTCAGAGTGTGCGGCGTTTCGTGCATCTGAAGCGCAAGACGCGCCACCAGCCGACTGCCTGCTTGACCGCAACGATCTGCGGCTCCACGACTTCTTACAGCAGCGGCGGCCCAACGTACCTCTGGCAGCGTATGGTGATGACGGTGTCAATCGGGCTGAGGCGAGCATTGAGCTCAACGTCGGGCTAGCCATTGAGCTTGCCGCCAACCCCGAGCGAGGAGAGGGGCCCGCGCGGGCTGACTCGCAAGTGCATTTCGCTCGCTCTGCGAGTCTCGAGCCCTCGGCCCGAATCTTCCTTCTGTGGGGCCGTGCGGCTGAACGGGATCCCGATCCCGTTCATTGGGATGGCGCGCGCACCTCCCACGCCGCTGGCCGTGCGGCAGCGGCCGAGGTGTGGCACCATGCAGTGGCGGCAGGCGTGTGGGCGATGCCCGAGCAACGACCGGAGATCCTCATAGGCAACTTGAGCGCGGTCGCATGGCACAACCCGGAGCGCTTTGCAGCGTGCCGCACCTTGGAGCGAGAGTTTGCCACCATCCAGGCAGAGGCGCTCACGCTGCTGCGCCAGGACGCCGAGCAGCTCGAGCAATCCCAGTTTCGCTCGTACTCTTCCAAGGCCCTTGCCTATGGCGACTGGTGCGACGTGGGCCTGTACTACAACGGCATGCGCAACCTCGCCAACGCCGAGCGAGCACCGCACACGAGCGCTCTCCTGGGCGGCTTTGGCCTTCTCGAGAACAGCGCTCTCCTCGGTGCTGGCTTCCGACGCGATTGCACATCATGCTCGGTCGGATCAGCGTACTTTTCGCTGCTGCGCCCGCACACGCGGCTTGCGGCGCACTGCGGCCCAACGAATGCTCGGCTACGGGCGCATCTTGGGATCGTCGTCCCTGAGGGTGACTGCGAGATTGTCGTTGGCGGCGAGACGCGCCGCTGGCAGGAAGGCAAGATCCTCCTCTTTGACGACTCATTTGAGCATGCGGTGCACAACGAGACAGAGGCCGCAAGGCTGGTGCTGATCGTCGACATGTGGCATCCGGGGCTGCAGACGGATGAGCAGCGGCTGGCAGCGCTCCAGAGTCAGGAGCAGCGCGAACGGTACCTGGGGGTGGTTCACTGCGGCACGTACGAGACAACGACCCAACGAGGACACTAGACCGACGGCGGGGTCACGTGTTGGGGAGTCCGCGATATACCGATAGGGAGTCGAGTAATGTCCGCCCGCCGGCCACCCCGCCCAGGGCCGCAGCGCAGGGGTGCGCGGGTGGAAGGGTGGCACATCCACATGCTAGGCAGCTAGGCACACCGGACCGTGCGGCATGGTATACAGTGAGTAAGTGCAGCGTAAGCTGTTAAAAGTTAGGACCGGTCACTCTGACGGTGACGTCTGAGCTAGTTGACTCGGCCGGGGCCTGGGCGATTCCGGCGTCGCATCCCACGTCGAGGAAGCGTCATTCGTATTTACTTACTATTAAGGTAGTCCGCTTATGGTGTGCAAGGGGCGAAACCTGATCTCCAAAATCACTGAAGGGATCTGGACGAAACTCAAGCCAGAGGTGTCCCACGCACTCCCAATTCCGTCCCATTGAGTTCTAGCTCAAAACTTTCAGAATCGAACGTGGAAATCCCATACTC
>ENA-UOXO01000497-UOXO01000497.1-mixed-culture-metagenome-genome-assembly--contig:-NODE-497-length-30157-cov-49.893097_pt1 | contig 30157 bp, 19 predicted proteins | sample MGYA00238162_ERZ761640 | MGnify/ENA primary metagenome ERZ761640 (study PRJEB28914, sample SAMN08778297) | mixed culture metagenome | isolation source: Freshwater growth medium | place: USA...
CGCGCTGCATTGTGCATACCCGAGTGCGAGTTGCTTTTAAGCTCTTATTATTATTTCTGCGCTATCCGTGATAGCTAGCGCTTGGATAGCTCCCGGATAGCTGCGGTATCCCACCGCAATCTAATTATTATTATTAGCTATCTGCGCTATCGGTGATAGCTATCGCTCGGATAGCTCTTGGATAGCTCTTTGGATAGCTGCGCTCTCCCTCCGCTATCTACGCTATCCAGAACCTATCATTGATAGCTACCTCTGATAGCTCTCGGATAGCTGCGCTATCCCACTGACTATCCAAGTTCTATCCAAGAGCTATCAGCTTCCTATCTGGCGATAGCTATCAGCTACCGGCACCTATCTGGGGTAGCTATAAAAAATAGAGGGGGGCTATCAGTCCAAATAGCTACGTAGCAGCTATTTCGTGCCTCAGATAGCTCAGATAGCCCATGTCTATCTTTTATAGCTATAGAATAGCTATGTTTCGCCATAGTGCAGGCCCCCGATCGCTCCCGTCGTCGGCCTTGGAGCCGTGTTGCATTGCCGTATAGAGGTATAGTAGACTTCCTGAAAAGGCACGATGTTGAAGCCCCGGTGCGCCGCGATGATCAAGATCAAGAAGATGGGGATGATGCCCCGACTCGGGGCTATCCAGTGGTGCCGGTTGCGCCGAGATCTGCCCTCCCGATCGCTCGCGCCAGCGATGGGCACAAAAGGCGGCGGAAAGGCGACCGCCATTGAACTTGAACTTGAACTTGAACTTGAACTTGAACTTGAACTCCGGGTAGAAGGCTCAGGATCAAGTTCAAGTTCAAGTTCAAGTTCAAGCCATGGCGTCCGCCTTCTCGCCTCTGTCGCCCGTCAGCGCGGCGGCTCGGAACTGCGCGCGGTCTGCGGCCTGTGGCTGTGCCGACGTAGACGGTGGACAGCAGTGTGCAGCCGCTGAGTTTTCCGCGACGCAGCCGGCGGCGCCGCCAGCCGACCAGATTCAGTACACGCAGGCGGCCGCGTCACCGGCAGCGCCTGTGGCACGCTTCATCTCGGTGACGCCAGACGCAGCTGGTGCTCCTGCGCCTTTTGACATGGTGTGCAAGGTGGGCGCCAGGCTGCAGCTTGGCCGCGAGATGCCGGAGAGTGACGTACCAACCAGAGTGGTATTCCTCACCAAGCGCTCCAACGTCGGCATCTCACGTAAGCAGTGCGTCCTGTCCTTCAACGGCACGAGCGTCGTGCTCGAGGAGCTGCACGAGAGCATGCCGATCTACATCAACGGCGCACTCCTTAACTCGCGTTCCATCTTGACCTCGATCATCCTGTCGCACAATGACGAGCTGGGCTTCGGCGGCGAGCTGGGCTCCAAGCAGCCGACCGCGGAGACCGTCCTCATCCGCGCCGACCTCTCTGACCTCGGCGTGCCCTCGCGCATGGCACCGCCGCCACTCAAGCCGCCGCCGCCATCGGGCAGCGCGGATGCCGGCGTGGATGCCGCGGCGTCGGTCGGCGAGAAGCGTGGACGCGGCGAGCGCGGCGGACGCGGGCGCAAGAAGCAAGCGTGCGTCGACGGCGCCGACATCACCGAGCCAATCGCCGCCACCACCTCCGTGTCGGCTGAGGACGTCGTGCGGCAAGAGCGTGCGGCTATAGTTTCAGGACTGAGTGGCGAGCTCAAGCGCTACGCGCTGCGCGCACTGGAGCAGATCGGCATAGCGCGTGCCCGGCTGCTGGAAACCATCGAAGAGGCGAGCGGCGGCGGCGACGCGGAGGCGTTCGATGCGCTCGCGCGCACCTTACGTGGCGCAAGTGGCTCGATGCGCGGGCTGGCCGAGGACGTGGAGCACGCAGGGCGCGCCGTGCAACGTGACGACGAGCTCGCGGATGCGCGGCATGCGCAGCACGACGCTCGCCAAGGCCAACACGGTTCGGCAGCGACGCACGGCGAGCGGCACGTGCACATCGCGAGCAGCGGCGGCAAGGGCAGCGGCGGCAAGGGCGGTGGCGGCAAGTGCGTACCGTGTGGCTTGAACACCGGGGGGAGCCGGGACACACACGAGAATCGGTAAGGAATTCTCTCACAGACGGGGGCTCTCGAAGGAGAGGGTTTGAGTAAGGGGGTAGGTCTACATACATGTATCCCCTTGGTAGTCAAAGCAGCACTCTGGAGCCTTCAATCTCTGAGCTTTTCCGAGTGCCTTCATGACGATGGCGCGTCGCATGGGGCTCGTGTTCGCCGCAGTGCTGCTGGCATCCGCCCGTGCAGTCGACTTTGGCGCCCCTGTGGTGCCGGAACCACCACAGGCAGAGGCTTTAGCTTCACCTGATCGGATCAAGGCGACGATGGAACCTAAAGGTGGGACGGCTGAGGCCAAAGCGCAGATGGTGGCCGTGGCCGCCAAGGCGGCTGCGGAGGTGGCAGCCGCCAAGTTGGCTACGGAGGCGGCTGCCGCGAAGGCGACAGCGGAGGTAACCGCCGCCAAGGCATTGCATGCCGCTGCTAAGGCGGCTGCAGAGGAGGCGGCGGCAGCCAAGGCTGCCGCTCTCGAGGCCGCCACATTGAAGGCCAAGGCGGCCCCGCCGCGACCCACGATGAGACCCAAGGTGGCGCTGCGAGCGATGCGGCCGTGGTCGTTCACTGCCACAGTTGGTCCGGTGGCGCTCGGTGCAGCGCTCTCATACAAGATCGACGACGTTTTCAGCCTGCCACGCTTCCTGCTCACTATGGTAGTCACGCTGGCGGTTCACGGCGCCGGCAACTTGATGAACACGCTCTTCGACTTCACCAACGGCAAGGACTCGGAGCGCTCTTCCGATCTGACGCTCGTCAAGGGCGTGCTGCTTCCTGACCAGGTAACCAAACTCATCCTCGGCTGCTACGGCGCCGCCGCTCTCGCCGCTGCGCCGTTGTATGCCATGACGAAAGCGTCGAGCACGCTGCTCTCGTCGTTGCTCGTCGCTGGCGCGGCCTCGGCCTACGTGTACACCGGTGGCCCCGGGCTCAAGTACAAGGCACTCGGCGATCTCTTGATTAGCAGTACTTTTGGGCCGTTGCTTGTGGGCTTCTCGTTCCTCACACAGTCGGGTTCGCTCCGTTGGCGGCCGTTGCTCGCCTCGCTGCCCATCACACTGCACATCGAGGCGATCCTGCACGCCAACAACGCGCGTGATGTCGAGGAGGACGCTGCCCAGGGCATCAAGACGCTCGCGGCCTTTCTGGGGCCTCAGCGCTCGAAGGCGCTCTACGCAGCACTCATCGCCCTTCCTTTTGGGGCATCGTTGTACGCGGCGCTGCGGCACTCACTCATGGGTGCGCTCCCGTTGCTCGCAATCCCCAAAGCGCGCCAGCTCATCCAGGACTATGGCGCGGGTGCCCTCGCTAAGCTCCCGATGAAGACTGCCAAGTTCCAATTTCTGTTTGGCATGCTCTTCGTCGCTAGCGTGCTCATCCCCTCGCCGTCCCTCATGCAAGTGGTTGCGCGCGCCTTTGGCGGCGGGCGCGCCTAGGTCTTGGCGGGCGTGTCTGACTCACGACCGTGAGCGACCACGCGCAGCACGGCTAGTGTTTCCCCTGCGCTGGGGTGTTTTGGTGTATGTTGACAACCTGTTCTTATATTTGAGACAGTCTCGCGAAAATTTCCGTCTATTACTATTATGTTTCAGTCCCCTCGGTGGGGCAGCCCCCAGCGACTGGCAGCGTCCAACCCTCGGGAATCGCGCTCCTCGGCACCACCGCCTCGAAAAGGCCAGGGCGCCCTCGCATCGGTACCGGCTCCCGGAGCCACGCCGCACGCTTCACCTCCGTCAGGTAGCGCCCCATGTCGATGCCATACGCACAGACAGCGCGCTGAACTGGGTCGGTCGACCGCTCGTTGAGGCTTGCCAGCCGCGTGCTGCCGAGTTCGAGGATGGCGACCACCTGCAAGGCAATCCAAAGTCACCAGAGAGGACATGAGAGAGAGAGAGAGAGAGAGAGAGAGAGAGAGAGAGAGAGAGAGCGCTCATCAGAGAGGCCATCAGAGGCCATCACCTGGCCGCGGCTGAAGCCCTCGGGCAGTTGCGTGAGCCGATCGATCTGGGCATCGTCCAGGCCTGCCTTGCCCTCGCCTGGTGCGCCGCGCCGGAGGATGTCACGGTGTTTGCCGCCGTCGGGGTAGGTTCGCATGCCTACGTGGAGAAGAGCGAGGCGCCCCTCGGTCCCTTCGAACATCGTGTGGTTTCGTGTCTCAAGGGTCTTGATGCTGCGGGCGAGCAGCCCCGCGAAGGGCATGTTCATCGAAAAGGTGGGCAGCGCGATGAGCTCGACGCCTCCCTCCGACGGTGCCGTCTCTGGCGTGGTCCGCGGCGGCTCCCCAACCTCCACAGAGGAGCACTCGAGGCGCCCTTGAGGGTCGCGCGTCACTCGCACGCGCACGCTCGCGCCCAACAGTCGCGTGCCCGCTCGCGTGCCCCCCTTGAGCTTGCTTTCATGGAAGAAGACCTGAGTCCCACTCAGTGGGTTGCCCGCACTCCCTCCCACCTCGATGAACCCAAATCCCTTGCCCTCAAAAAACTTGACCACGTGGCCGGTGGCAGGCTGCTCGAACTTGCCGCCTGTGCCGAGGGCGACGCCGCCGCTGCTGCCGGGACTGCCAATACTGAAGCTGCCGCCGCCGCTGTTGCCGCCGCCGTTGCCGCCGCTGCTGCTTGGGCGAAGGACCATGCCGGTTGGCTGTCCTTCTGCGGAACGCTGCGCAAACGTTGTCACGGCGCTCGCCCATACAGATGCGGTGAGTCCGTCAGGGCAGTGGGCGCTGAGCACGCCGAGCCCGGCGACGGGCTCGCAATTGCCGTACGGACCGTCGGCTGCGTCGTCGAAGAAGAGCATCCGCTCGTACGCCACACCAGTCTCTTCATGCAGCTTCTTGAAGTGCGCTAGCTTGGATCCGGGATAGATCTCGACACCGCCTGTGAGCAGCTCGATGAGAGGCCGGCCCGAGCAGCCTGGGATTTCGAAAGTGGACAGAAGCTGGTGCGCCCACAAGCCCTTATTCGTCCGCGATGCTACCGCGACACGGACGCCGGTCCACCGCTCGCATGCCGCCAGCTCATGGAGCGCGGCAGCAGCACCGTTGATGAGCCACACATCTTTTCCTGCGACGGGCCCTGGAGGCCCAGCGGAGTCGTAGTTCGGCAGCTTGCGTAGCGTGTACAATTCCGGAGTCCAAAGTGTGTTGTCTAGGTCGAAGACCACGAGCTCCGGCAGCGGCGCATCTATAGGAAGGGTCGCGGCCACAAATGGCCTCGATTTGTCTGGAACAAACGGCTGCAGCGGACGTGCCTGCTTGATTCCGCCTCCCATAGATAGGGCAAAGATGACCAAGGTCATGGTCACACTAACTCTGACGGGCGTAGTCGTCGGCGCTTGAAATGAATCAAGCGCATTGGAGACGTCCGCGTACCGTACGGGTACCGTGTGTTAGAAGTCACACAGACACACATTCACATTCACACACACACATTCACACCAAGGCGGGTACCGCGCGGGGGCGGTTTTGTCCCGGCTCCCCCGGTGTCTTTTTACCGGTACAAGTTCTGTTACCGTATTCGGTCTATCCCAAGTCAGCGCTGGGAGCACTGCGCCTCCACTTAACTTGACAGAGTTAGTGAGCCACCACGAGCGTGATCGTTACGGCAATAGAACGCGAGGCCGCACGAGCACGGGGGCGAGGTGTGGGTGTGAACGGGGAACGTTAACACGACACGCGCGACAACCGGGGCTACCACCTTACAGTACATGACCCCTAACGAGACACGGAGCATGCGCGCGAGTGGGTGTGGAGAGGGCTGTTCAGTACATGTACAGTACCTCAAGGGGCTCGCCACGCAGTCGCCACAGCTCTTGGTTGTACTTTTAGTTCAAACTTCAAAGACACCTAAAAGACCGGGGGGAGCCCGGGACACACGGGACCAGTCACGCGGAATCACACAAACGGGACGTTACCGGTTCAAAATCAGCGGGCCGGGGGGCGCAACGCGGACCGGAGCGGGCGACCGCACGCCCCACGCCGGTGCTGGCCCCAGGCCCCCAGCAGCGCATTGCGGCGTCTTTGCTGGCGGTGGGCCATGCCTCTCGGACCGCGGTATATAATAGGAATTCTATAGGGGGTTTCGGTTTTTGTTGAGACGGTTCAAAAGCACCGGGGGTGCCGGGGCTTACTTGTATCCGCTAATACATGCACGGCTTCGTGCACACGCCAGGCGCCGCGTTCATGCACCTCATCATGCACCGCCCCGGTGCCCCTTGCGTCGCCCCGTTCGCGTTTGCCATGGCGTTTCGGAAGTGGCTGTTAAAGTATTCTCGCACGGGTATGAGCGTGCGTTGCCCGTTGGCGACCGCCTCTCTAAAATAGGGTTGCTTGAGCCCGAGCTGCAGGATCACCTCACGCCAGTAGCACTGACGAGCGCGTAACGTCAGGTGTTCGGCCGCAAATTCACGCGCGCGGCGCGCTACGTCCCGCGCGCGTGCGTCGTCCGCCTGCGCCCAGGCCAGGGCATGTGCCACGTCGTCGGGGTACTTGACCCAGACGGGTACATAGTGCTTGAATGGCACGAGAGCACTCGAAAAGTAGGTCGCGTAGCCGCCCGTGTCGAGAAAGGGGACGCTCGAGAGCGTGAGCAGCATCTCGCATGTACCCGACCACGTGACTCCGGCCAGAGCGAGCAAATACTTGTACTGCCCCCACTCAGTCATCTCCACCTTGGTGTATGCGTGGTCCACCGACGAGTTTGCACAGAATGGGTGGCATTTTTTGACGGGTGTGGAGATCTTCAGATCCACCGACGCCGAAGGCACCCAATCGGTAACGTGCGTCACGAAGTACTCACGTGTGTGCTTGGTGCGCGAGCCGTTGCGGTCAACAAGCCGCGGCTCGGTGTGAGGATAGGGTGTGTAGCGTCCAAAGAGCACTGGTCGCTTGCTCTCCCACGGATACCGGAGGGCATGCCTCTGCAGTTGCGACCCCAGGAATGCCGAATCGAAATTGCGCATCCGAAAGGCCCAGCTCGGGATGCGTATGTCGGGTGACGGCGAGCGCGGACCAGATATCTTTTTATTGTAGCGGCCTACAGCTGGTTGAGATTCGGGACTGACCGCCGGATTGAGAACCGGATCCTCGACCGTAATGATGAGCTCCGCAGCAGCGCTCGCAGGAATCAGGCCGGCATCCTCCAGCGACATCATGTCTATCAGATACGCGGTAAATTCCAATCGGAAGAAGCTGTCGTAGGCTTCCAGCCGCCGATGCGCTGTAGGCGAATGGACAACGTACGCCTTACCACGAAGCCAAGCGAAGGTGATTCTAGACGCGTCGATGTGCCGCCGCATCGTCTGCTCGTTGATGTTGACCTCTTTCCACAGCCGCAGATCGTCTTCAATGTGCTTGAATAGAGGAGAGTGAGCGCACAAGGTGTTGCGCGTCATCGCCAAAGTTGCAGGGGATTCCAACCGCAACGAGGTCCAACGAGCGCTGCGGCCGCGCGAACGCCTGTGCCCTGTGTTTTGTGGAATCGTCGCTCACGGGTGTGAATGTGTGTGCGTGAATGTGAATGTGTGTCTGTGTGACTTCTAACACACGAATGTTGCGTCTCGTGTTCATACAGTACTAAGTTAACGTTCACGCGAGAGTTCCCACGAGCACACAGACAATTGTACTGGTACCGGTAGCACACACGCCGACCGGTTGCACCTCGGTCTCGTCAAGCCCTCCGACGACTTGTGGGATGCTCGCCGATAAATATGTGAACAACCTCTTCCCGCCCTTCCAACGACCCCTCTGTGGGCAACCCCGCACCCACATCTGCAGCTGCCAGCTCACGCCGTGCAGCTAACGTGCAGCGGATCCCACCACGCTATGGTACCACGGTGCGGTACACATGCCGCAGCGGTCTGGTCATGATGATTAGTGGCCCACGTGGTACCGGAGGGCAGCACGTTGGCTTTCAGTATACTGGAAGCCAACGTGCTTCGTGAAGACTGTGTCCGGGCTCGTAGACCGGGGCTCCTCGAGGAGCCGCTTGGAGCATGGCAGCGAGGCCATCATTGCCACGGAGAATTTGGCCATGAGCGCGTAATGGTCGGAGAGCGGGCTGCCTGGCTCGTAGAAGGCACCGCGGCCCACCACCGAAGTGTGCACCGGCTGCAGCACGACACTCGCGCCTGGCTTGGGCGCGCGCACAAGCACGAAGTCGAGCTGCATGTCGCGAGGGGTCTCGCCCTCGCATCGCCGCGTCAGGGGTTGCTGCAGGTCCCACGTGATGAACTCGGCGGGCGTGTCGTTGGCACCTTTAATGAGTGTATTGGTCGGACGGATGCCCCGCGCGAGCAGCGGGCGCAACTGCTCATCCACAGGCACGTTTGGGAGAGGGTTGAGGTCGCCGCCGAAGACGATGCACGCCTCGGCATTCGCACCGTCAATGAGCTCCGCTAACCCATGCCACACCAGCCGGTTGTCGCATCCGTGCGGCATGTGCGTATTCATCACCAGCAGCTCGCCAGCATTTGGCGCAGCTGCCGAGGGCGTTGCTTGCTCCGAGTGTACGTTGAGCGGCGCACGCACACTGAGTACCCCCCGAGGGCGAACGGCGAAAAAGGCCTCGAGCCAGCCTGGCGCTGGCGCGGGGGGGGCATCCCCCGCGGCCACAGAGGCGCCCAGTTGCCGAATGTGGTCGTCGAAGGGGATGAAGCCCGTAATCTCAAGCGGGCCGCAGGTGGTGCATGCGCGCCGACGCAGGAAGGCTAGCTGCCCGGCAACCGAGCCAAGAGGGAACTGCGTATTGATCGAGTGCCGCCAACGCCACGCGGACGCGCACGTCACGAGCCCGTAGCGCAGCAGCCGTCCGCCGGAGAGCGCCGCGAGCCACGCCGACCCGAGAAGCAGCGTCGCCGCGCCCTCGAAGATGCAGAAGCTCAAGGCCGCAATCAAGAGCGTCGTGACGACCCACATCAACAAAGCGACCATCGAGGGGGCGCAAGTTGCGTAGCATGAGTCATACTCGCCGCCGAGGCACCGCACGAGCTCGTCGAGCACCGACTTGCCCGCCACCTCTTGGAGCATGACGATATCGGCGCCAGATGCACGGATGTACTTTGCGTGCCGCGCGATCCGCTCTCGTCCGGCGGAGCCGAGCGAGTCGATCGACACGTCGCGAGAGCTGTCGGTGAGGTCCAGGCCAAGGGCGAGCCCGACGATGAGCGCAGCGGACGAAGCCGAGAACGGGTGCGCGATCGCGCAGATGTTGTAGGTGAGCACGGACAGTGCTGCTCCATCATGGAGGGAGGTGACGACGGAGGCGGAGGCGATGGGTTTGGAGGTCCCGGCGGTCAGGAGGGGGGTGGACTCGGAAGTACTGCTGAGTGCCGTACTCAATTCGTCGTGGGTTCGATCCCGGGCTGTGCAATCACTGGAGTTGCCGCTCGATATATACATGGCGTTGTGCACACGCCCACTGAGAGACTCCGACTTAGATTCAGACCCAGCCAGAAACGTGGACGCCATGGAGTACCAGTCGGCCAAAGCGGAGGCGGGGTTAATGCCGTCGGAGTTTCGGGCAGCCATTTTGATCTCCCGCTGTGTGGCCGAAAAAAGAAACCAAATTAAGTTTTATGATTGCAGGGTCCGAGCAGCTCGGGCGAGTGCTGCTAGCAGTTTTCCCATATGACGGTTCATAGCTCGTTCATCACATGAGCTTTGCAATGATCGTGAGCTTCTGAGAGTCGTCGAGCGCCGTTTCGGACGAGGACCTCCTCTTTTCTTCTGCGTCTGACCGGCCGCGCGCCTGCTCGTGCGCCGGTCGCGATGCTCCAATCTGAGTGGAAGTCGACTCTCATGGAGGCCTCGCTCGACAACGACGACTTCCGTGAGAAGCTCGATAAGTTTATGTCAGACGCTAACATGTTGCACCTCTCGCATCGTGAGGTGAAGGCACGCTATGGTGTCGTGGTGGCGGCGGTGATCGTGTTGCAGCGCCGTATCAAAGCGTGGGTGACCGAGCGTAAGCGCTACAAGGACTCGAACAAGGTGCTGTATCGCGACGCGTGGGGATACGCCGAACAGAAGCCGCCTGACGTGGCACGGGCCACAGCACGCCTCCGCCTCAAGCGAGTCAACGAGCACGGCTGGCGCGCGCCGCTCAACCGCCGGTACGAGACGCTCGGCGACGTGAAGACACAAATCGGCCGCAAGCCAGTCAACGCGGCGCCGTCGGACGAAGACGAGCGACGGCGCGCGCTCTCCGAGCCGCTCGTCCTCAACCTGAACGAGACTCGGCACGGCCTCGTGCGCAAGTTTGAGCACACGTACTTTTGCGTGCAACACACCGACGCGCGCGCGCATCTGGTGATCGAGGTGGAGGCGACGGGCCACGGTGACACGCGCGCCAGCCTCGACCCCGACATCTTCGTTTCGCGCTCCGACAAGATTCCGTTGCCCACGCTCACTCATAACACATGGAGGAGCTCGGGCTTGGGCGACGACCGCGTGGACATTTCCACGAAAGATCCCGAGTTTGGGGTGGGGCTGTACTCGATCGCCGTCTACGGCGGCGGCGGCGGCGGCGGCGGTAACGAGTGCCACTTTGCCGTGCGCGCACATGCGTACCGACCAGTGGGCCGAGGCGAGAGTGTCACTGGGCCGTACTCGCACGTGGACAAGACCTTGTACGAGGTGCGATTCGCTTCTGAGCGCCGGCAGTCGGACTCGCGCCGGCAGCGCGCGATGTGCGGCCAGGACGCGGGCCATCTCATGGCCGAGCGCGTCGAGCGTGGCGAGCGTGGCAACGACACCAACTCCACCGTCGGCCTCACGCCCGCGCGACGTCTCTTGCGTCTTGAAGAGGCTGTGCTACCGCTCGCCGCGCCGATCACCGACTACTGGCTGCACCCGCCGGCCATGCGCAAGATGCTGCGCATACCAGGGAGCTCACCGGAGATGCGCATACCAGGGAGATCCGCCACGCCTCACGCGGTTCCGGCGGCGTCCGACGCGCAGGTGAGCCAGCGGCAGAGTTTCCGACAGCTGGCTGACTCCTTTTTGAATGCAGTGCGCCCCAAGCTGGCGTTTGCGCTTGAGCGGCCGCTGACGGAGCTCATCAGCCGCGCGGCTGGCCACTCGCTTTCGAGGCGCTCGCAGCGGCCGGCCACTCCCACAGGGCCGAGCAGCGGCGGCGCCAAAAAGCACGAGCCCCGCGGGCTGCTGCAGGTGGGTATGAATGAGGATTGGGTCGCCGCGGTCGTCGCGCGTGTCGCAGTGCCAGTCTCCCTCCCGCCGGGTCGCCGACTCTTCAACGAAGGCGACCCGTGTGCCTTCGTCGCCTTCGTCATCAGCGGCGAGCTCGAGCAGGAGAGACCGAGTGGAGCGCATGCTGACGCGCCCGCGCTCGCCGCGCCGGCGGCTGCTCCAACTGCCGCTCCCGCTCCCGCCGCCGCCCCCGCCGCTGACAGAGGCGAGGGCGAGGCACTCACAGGGGAGGATGAGGATGACGAAGACGAGGAAGAGGCGACGGCGGCGGCGAGCGCAGCCGCGGCCTTCCTGGCAGCTCGTGAGCCACTGACGCACTTCCACGCCGGCCACGTCATCGGAGATCGCGGGCTACTCGGTCGGGAGCGACTGGCGCGAAAAGCGAGCGTGCGCGTCTGTGGCTCTGGGCCCGCCACCTTGCTGCTGCTTCCGTTGCCCACGCTCAAGCTTCTGTCGGAGCTGGAACCGGAGGGATTCGAGGCCGTTGTGAGGCTGCTCGCGGCAGCGTCAAGCTCGATGCCGCACCTGGGTGTGGCCGCCGACGACTGGGCAGGCCTCGTGCGCGCGCACAGTCCACGCTCGCCTCCCAGGCGCAAGGGCAGCACACCGCATCATGACAGCCGCTCCGCCTCGCCCACCGGCAGCCAGTGGAGCCACCAGGGTGGTAAATCGCCGCGCGAAGTGTCCTCCCACGTAGCACGCAGTCTGTGCGCGCACGCGCGCGCGCGCTTCCGGTCAGCTCAGACCGTCCTGCTCCACACGGCGGCAACGATGGAGCAACACGTTGCCGACTTTGACGTAACCACCCTCGAGCCTGAGGAAGCTCCTGCACCCACGGCAGATGAGGCTGTCGCCGAGCTCGGGGAGAGCGCGCCGGCAGCGGCGACAGTTGGTCTGGAGGGCACCCTCAACAGCGCCGTAATGGGCACCCTCAGCAGCGCCAGCCCCGCGACACTCGGCCGTCGTGCCTCCGTTGGGCTCGGCCATGCCCCGGCCGCTGCGCAACCCTCAGCCTCGAGCCTGTTGCCGGGTCCACTCACGCGTGCCTCCACCGCCATGGGCACTTTCCGGGGGGCGCCGTCGCTTGGCCGCAGCGGTGGTTACGTCACGAGCCAACCGACGGGGCCCGCGCCCATGAGCCGCGGGATGAGCAGCGTGAGTATGGCTCTGCTGAGCGGCGGCAGCGGCGGCAGCGCCGTGGGTGCCGTTGTGAATGGCGTTGTGAATGGCGTGATCCAGGATACCGTCAGCGTCATGCGCGCGAGCCCGAAAAGCTCGATCGTGATGAATGTGGGCATGGGCGCCGCGCGCCCGCCCGGCTCGATTGTGGACTTTGAGCCGCGACGGCCAGCGACAGCCCCCGAACTTGCCATGTCCGCATCAGCCCCCATGCTTGGCGAATACCGCCTCCCCTCGACCGCCACCTTGAAGCTCCTGCCAGCGGGCGCTGGGAGCGCGCTCCGCTCATCGGGCACGGCGCTCGAGTTCTTCCGCCGGCGCGACGCGGACGCGGCCAGGCGCGATTCGCAGCTCAACACGGCGCTCCGGCCGCCTGGGCCACTGCGCTTCGGTGCACTTGCTACGCCCGGCCGCCTCGAGGTGCTGCTGCCCCATGAGGCGCTGGCAGACCCTGCCGCCGCCATGCCCGCCCAACTGTTGCGGCAGGCCACCCAAACACCCGAAGCCATCAAGGCTGCCAAGGCTGCCTACGCCACCAAGGCCGCCCAGGCCGCCGCGCGCAACACCGCTGCTCTGAGCATGAGAGCGGCGCAGGAGGAGTACTACTCAATCCTAGCGGACACGGCCATCGCTGTCGACATCGCGATGACCCGCCCCGGACCCATGGCTCTCATTACGCGCGCGCGCCTGCAGCGGGAGCACGAGGAGCGTGAGCGCGAGCGTCGCCTGCGCGAGCACCACGCCACGAGCAGCCAGGCCCTGGCGGACGCGGCGGCGGAGGTTGAGCTTGAGCGCCGTGAAGGGCGCTCAACACGCCGCTCCGCTTCGATGACATCTCTGAAGACGCGTCCGTCCGGTCTCTTCGTCGTCTCGCCGCAGGGCGCGTCGAGCGGCCGTCGTTCCCCCGGGGGGGAACGTCCAATCACGCCAAACTCTCTCGGCCGCTCGACTCCGACGCATGCATCCGACGACTGTCCGCACTCGGTTCCCCACAGCGCCTCTCCGCCGCGCTCCCCGGGCCTCGAGAGCACGGCCACTATCCCTGCGACCGCGAGCGCCAACACGCAAGCCTCGGCCGCCGTTCCCCGGCCGAGGGTCGCGAAGCTCAAGCCGGTTGAGGAGCCAAAGGGGCACGGGCAGGCCGGCCGCGTCAAGCAGAGAGTCGCACTTGCCGCGAGTGCGTTCGTGCATAGCCGGCGCGAGGCTGGCCAGGGCCTGCGCGAGGAGCTCAACCGCGCTGCCGACGAGCGCATGGAAGCCTATCAGTGCAAGATGATGGCGCTCGACGTCGAGAGGCTCGTTCAGCAGACGAGTGTGCTCGACCCGAAGAAAGAGATGCGGAAGGTGCGCGAGCGCGCCTTCGCGCTCGCCAAGCAGCGCGCTCAAGCGTTGGTGTAATTAAAGTTGGCATGAGCCATGACGGATGACCCCCCATGCCCCCCCACATGACTTGAGTCTTGACGACTTCACGTGAATATGTTCTATGTTGGTGCTTACTCGCGTCCACGATGGAGGAGAGTGCCGAGCAACACGTCGAGGCACGTGAAACAGCCTCACTCTGGTACTACGAGGATGCAACCGGCACTCAGCAAGGCCCGTTCCCAGCGGCACAGCTGCGGCAGTGGTACGAGGCGGGCTATCTGCCGTTGGCAACCAAATGCGCTGGCTCATTTTATGGGGAGGTGCCGGTTGCATTTGAGGCCATCGGCGCACTGTGGACCGATCCGGTGGCGAACGCCTTCGGTGGGCCCGTCGTGCACTCAAGCATAGCTGCAGCAGGACCGCCACAGTACCAGGAGCACCAGGAAGTATGGGGCGACGACGACGGATTGCACCACGAGAGCTTAACAAGCCGCAAGGAGGAGCGGCGCGCGACGCCGTATGATCGTCCGAGCGGCAACAACAGTCGAGGCAGGGGTGGCGGCAAGGGTGGCGGTAAGGGCAGTGGAAAGGGCGGCGGGAAGGGCGGCGGGAAGGGTGATGAACGACCGAGCCTTGCATTTGGTGGCGGCAAGGGCAAGGGCGGAGATGGGGGTGATCCCGGAGCGCCGCGCTCACTGGCTTACAAACTCAGATATGAGGCGGCAAAGGCGGCTGGGTTGGGCCGGGTGGGCGGCGGCCCGACGACGGGAGGAGGGATGGCGACAACGCGGAATCCGTGGGACGGGCGGCGCGCTGGTGCGTGACCGTGAGGCTGTGTTTGCTTAGTTTCACGATAATGTGTAAACGTCGATGTAAACGTGAGCCTGCGACGCGCTCCGCCAGGATAAGTAGATGCAAAGAGCATGAGCTTTTCCGCTTCACGCCTGTTGCACGACTACACAACTGTATAACTACCCGGTACCTAGGCAACCTTTTATCCCTTTTATGGTGGTCTTTATGGAAAAGCACTCGATCCATGGAACATGAGCATGATGTACACGATGCGCACGATGCTGCACTTCGAGGCAGAGACGACATTTTTCGCGGTCTTGCGCTTGGCAACCTCATGGCGGTGAATGCAAAGGGATGGACGCCCGCGCATTTCGCTGCAATGCGAGGCCACGAGAGCTGCTTGCGTGTGCTGCATGAGCTCGGGGCAATGGCCAGCCTGTCGGCAGCAGATGCAAAGGGAAGGACGCCCGCGCATTTCGCTGCTATGGGAGGCCACGAGCGCTGCTTGCATGCGCTGCATGAGCTCGGGGCGGCGGCTAGCCTGTCGGCGGCGGATGCAAAGGGATGGACGCCCGCGCATTTCGCTGCTGATAAAGGCCACGTGCCCTGCTTGCATGCGCTGCATGAGCTCGGGGCGGCGGCTAGCCTGTCGGCGGTGGATGCAGATGGATGGACGCCCGCGCAAATCGCTGCGATGAAAGGCCGCCATAGCTGCTTGCATGCGCTGCATGAGCTCGGAGCGGCGGCCAGCCTGGTGGCGGCGGATGCAGATGGAAGGACGCCCGCGTATTTAGCTGCTATGCGAGGCCACGAGCGCTGCTTGCATGCGCTGCATGAGCTCGGGGCGGCGGCCAGCCTGTCATCGGCGGATGCATATGGAGGGACGCCCGCGCATTGGGCTGCTCTGGAAGGCCACGTGAGTTGCTTGCATGCTCTGCATGAGCTCGGGGCAGCGGCCAGCTTGGTGGCGGCGGCTGCTAATGGATCAACGCCCTTGCATGGCGCTGCTCGGACCTCCCCCGCGATAATGCCAATCAACTCAGAGCCCAACTACGTCCGCTGCATGCGGTTCCTCCTGCAAGTGGGCGCCGACATAGACCAAACGGATGGCATGGGCAACACGCCGCTTCACTTAGCGGCACGTCGTGGCCATCTGCTCAACGTGCAGGAGCTTTGTTTGCATGGTGCCAATCGAGAGCTGGCAGGTGCTCCGACAGCCATTCAAGTGTCGGCTGGCTACCCTACTGTCTGCCGTTGGCTTCGCCGCACACGCGACCATACGTCGCCGTTGCACTATCTCGAGCTCCTTTCTGCCTCGCAATGCAAGGCCCTGCTTCGCGCGGGTGGCCGAGTGCAGGACGCATTCCTTCAATCGCGTGCCTTTTGCAGTTTGCAGCGTGGACCAGGGACGGCCGGGTACGAGGCCGCTCAGTTGGTAGCTGCCGCTTGCATGCCGTGGCATGCGGCGTCTCATTCACTCTGGCCAGCAAGCTGCAGGGTGCGCGCATGGGAACTCCTTGCCGCATGCTATCAATTGGCATACCGTCGCAACACGCAGGGTGAGTTGAAGTATGGCAACGAAGCGGCGGGTCTGAAGGATGCATTGGTCTCCAGAGTGCTTGCGTATGGGCTCGATCGCACCGCTTTTGAGCGAACGCTCAAGGGCGCGGCAGTGGCCGTCGCCTTGACTGTTTCGGACACTTCATCTCAAACGGTTGAGCCGCCAGTAGCGAGGTTGGCAGCGGAATGGTTGGATCAGGAGCTTGCGAAGAGAGCAGCAGTCCAAGGAGGAGGAGGAGAGAGTGTCGAGAGCGATGAGGAGGAAGGCGAGGACGAGGAGGACGAGGAGGACGAGGAGGAGGAGGACGAGGAGGAGGAGGACGAGGAGGAGGACGTCGAGGAGGAGGACGAGGACGAGGACGAGGAGGAAGGCGCGGATGAGGAGCAGTAAGGCGAAGAAGGATGACGAGGAGGCTTCGAGGGCGAGGACGCTACGATGAGTTTCACCGAGCAGGGGGCGGACTACGTTTCCACGATGCATCGTGAAAACTTGCACAGTCGCCACGCCACACGCCCCAGTGGCAGTGTTTCGACCCTCCTCCGACACTACAAATAAGCTCCGACACACAAATAACGAAACAAAACCCCATCCGGCCCTGTTCTGCTTCTCACGCCGCGCACCTACGCGATCCCGCCGCCTTTGTTGTACATAAAGGCTTGTTCCCTCAGCCCGCCATCCTGCTGTGCGCATGCGCGCAACGGCAGCTTCTCGCTTCTCGCTCCTCGATCGGCTCCGCGGCCCGTCCACCGGCCCGTGGCCCTGTCCATCCCGTGCGCTCTCACCTTCATCGCGTGCATCTCGCTGCATATAGGCTGCGAGTGCCTGCCTTGTTTGGACGCGAGACCTAGCTTAATTGGAGGCGAGCACCTGCGAGACCGCGCTGAGCAGTTCCTTGCCCGCCTCGGCCACCTCGAGCTCGGGAGAATCAATTTTGGAGGCGAGCAGCTCGTCGAGCTTCTGTCGCACGCCGAGCAGCAGCCGCTGCTCTTGCACGGAGACTGAGAACATAATCCAGCCGTCGATGACCAGGATGCCGTCTTTGGCCACTTGGGGCGGTGGCGGCCGGTGCCGATTCTTTTTGGTCACCGGCGGCGGCGGCGGCGGCACACCCGGCTGGGAAGAAAGAACTCCGCCGAAGAGGATGAGCGCGTACGCGGAGACGGGCGAGCAGTCGCGCACATATACGCGCGTCGTGCGCACCTTCTCGTGGTAGATCAGGTATGATGAGGCGATCGCCTTTTCGTGCGACGCGTTGACCGAGGACGGGTGCAGGGCCACCTCGACAGGGTCCGACGCGCCGGTGCCGTCCTCGTTGCGGTCGCGGATGCGCAGCTTGACGGGCGCGTTCATGCCCTTTTTCTTCTTCGTCTCCTCGCGCTCAAGGGCGATCACCTGCGGATAGAGTGCCGCGCACAGGAGGCCCACGAGCAGCTTGCCGTCTGCGTCCATCTGCGCCGCCGCCGCCTCGTTGAGCCTTAGCCGCTCCGCCTCTGCAGCACCGAAGCTGCTCAGCCCCGACTCAAAGCTAGCGGAGCTGCTCATCAGGGGGGTACCCATCGGGCCACCCATCGGGCCACCCATCTGGCCACCCATACCGCCCCCCATGCCGCCACCCATGCCACCGCCCACGCCGCCACCCATGCCGCCCATGCCGCCCATGCCACCCATGCCACCCATGCCTCCAAACATGCCGCCGCCCATCGGTCCACCCGGCGGCTGGGGTGCCATCACGCCCCCCGGCGGCGGTGGCGGCATGGCACCCTGACCGCCCAACGGCCCACCCATCAGCCCACACGCCCCAATACCGAGGGCTCCCATTTGGCCACCCATCTGCAATTGACCCATCGCGGCGCCCATCGCGCCACCCATGCCACCGCCCATGCCCGGCAGGCCGCCCATGGCACCACCATTGGACGGCATCACGCCGTTGACCATGCCCACCCGTACAGGAGGCGGTAGGCCGTTGACGAGACCGGCCAACATGGGGCCGCCGGCGGCGCCGCCCATGCCCAGGCCCATCTGCTGCTGCTGCTGCTGCTGCTGCTGCTGCTGCTGCTGCTGCTGCTGCATCTGCTGCTGCATCTGCTGCTGCTGCTGCTGCTGAAATTGGTGTTGCTGCTGCTGCTGCTGCTGCTGCTGCTGCTGCTGCTGCTGAAATTGCTGTTGCTGCTGCTGCTGAAATTGCTGCTGCTGCTGAAACTGCTGTTGCTGTTGCTGCTGCTGCTGGAATTGTTGCTGCTGCTGCACCTGCTGCTGTTGCTGCATCTGCATCTGCATCTGCATCTGCGGGTGCATCCCGCCCATCTGCCGCAGCATGTGCTCGTCCATACCAGGCATGCTGGGAGGCGGGGGCGACTGCATCATGCCGCTGCCCATCTGGCCGCCCATCTGGGCGCTCATTTGGCCATGCATGCCGCCCATGCCGCCGCCCATGCCGCCGCCCATGTCCTGCGCGCCGGCCTCCTGCCGCCACAAGGCCCAGCAATCCATGCAGTACAGACAGCTGTCCTCGTCAAACTCGCCCGCAGCGCACTGGTGGCACGCCATGCACTCGCCGTACCCCTCGGGGCGGCGCGGCGGCGGCGGCGGCGGCGGCGGCGGCGGCGGCGGCGGCGGAGCGTAGAGCCTGACGGGGCACGTGGAGGGCGTGTGCCCTACCTTGCTGCAGTGCGGGCAGACGCCCTCGCCGCTAAGGAAGCCCACGAGCGCGAGCTTGACCCCGTCCGAGCCATCTTCGCGCCGGCCAAGCGCTTCGACAGCCCGCACGCGCAACGGCGTCGACGACTTGACGAAACCCGCATCACAGAGCAGCTCAAGCAGCTGCCGCTTGAGGCCTGAGATCGACTGGAGAGTGCGCACACCCAGAAAGTTCTCGCGGCAAAAGTCGAACTTGGCATTGCCGCTGAGCGCGTCCCACTCATTGTAAGCCCGGAGCATGGTCAAGTGGTCGCTCTGGTTGAAGGCGAATCGCCGCTTGGCTTGATCGGCCTCCTCGCGTCGCTGCACCGGCGAGAGGAATGGCGTGCGTGTCGAGAGGGTCGCGGCGATCGTCAACACGTCGTTTGTCCTGTTGAAGATCGCACCGAGCAAGATGAGCTTGCCAATGTGCACGTCCACAGGCAGGCGCGACAGGTGCAGGCCCAGGGACGTGAGCTCCTCTCCGATCTCAAACTCCGCCTCCTGCGCCTCCTTGCCGTCCTCCGCCTCGACAGCTGGCTTCACCTTGACTGTCGTGCGGGAGAGAGCCTCGAGGTCGCACAGGTCGGCGATCGAGCGCTGCACAGCTGCGGGCGAGGGCGGCTCGATGAGGGCCGCGCACACGTTCGCGGCGGAGCGATCGTAGTTGAGCGCCTTAATTGCGAGGATGAGCCGGTCGAGAGGCATGCGCTGCACCTCGGGCGCCTGGTGCGTGGGCGCCGCGTCGAGCGTGCGCTTAGTGACGAGGTGGAAGGCGACGCCCGGCCGGCAGCGGCCTGCGCGCCCGCGCCTCTGCTTGGCGTTCGCTTGCGAGATGGGCACGTCATCAAGCGACTCCATGCGCGTGGCCGGGTCGTAACGGTTTTCCTTCATGCGGCAGCAGTCGATGACAAATGAGACATCATCGATCGTGATCGCGGTCTCGGCGATGTTCGTCGCGAGCACCACCTTGCGCACACCGGGCGGCGGGCGCTTGAAGGCCATCCGCTGCTCCTCGGGAGGCACCGACGAGTGCACCGCGAGCACCCACGAGCGCGCTGGCTCCTGCGAGTACTCGCGCGTGCAGAGCAGCGCATCCTGCACGGCGACAATCTCCTTAATGCCCTGCAAGAAGACGAGCACTGCCTGCGCCTCCCCGTAGCTGGACTCCGGGTCACCCTGGCCCGCGGGCGGCAGCTGCCCCACCAGGTATGCGTGCGGCGGTGGCGGGCCCAAGGGCAGCGGCGGCGCGCCGTCAGCTCCAGGCGGAGGCGGCGGAGGTGGCGGCGGCGGCGGCGGGGCCGCGACGACGGCCATCGCGCCCTTGCCGTTGGGGTGTGGGCCGCCGCGCCGTCCTGAGCCTGGTGACGGCGGCAGCTCCGCGTTGATCCGCTGCGCCGCGTCGTCGGGGCCGTTGACGTGTGCCAGCCACCCAATGAGCTGTACAATCAAATCAACGTTGACGGCGGCGTGATCAAGGGCCGCGAGCGCGCGCGGCACCCATTCGCCATAATGACCATATCGCTTGCGGATCTCGTCGTAGTCGAGCTCGCCGTCGGTTGGCTCCTTAGGCATTTCGCTCTTCGTTTCCTCCGACTGCTCGTTCGCCACGGCCGTCGCATTCTTGCGGTCGCGCCGGTAGTAGCCGCGTCCTCCGAAGCCTTTGCCGCCGCCGAAGCCCTTGCCACCGCCGAAGCCGCCGTCGTAGCCTCCACCGAAGCCGCCGCCATAGCCGCCGCCCTTGCCGTAGCCGCCCTCGTCTTGCATGTACGCGGGCCGCTCGCCGGGCTTGAGCTTGCGCGCCCATTCGGCATTCGGGCGCACGTGGTGGCGCGTGATCTGAAGCACCTCCTCGAGATGGTACACGGTGACGGGGTACGTGCGCCCCGGCACGCGGATGCACGGCGCAGGAATCCAATTGTCGCGATTCAGGGTCTGGTAGTTGATCATTTTGAGCCCGCGCGGTGGCACCGCCTCGGGCGGCGGCGTGGGTGCCGCCGGCGGCGGTCCCTGGTCGGAGCCTGGTGGTCCGAGGGCAGTGGCATCGAGCCCCTCGAGGGAAGTGGCCGAGAGATTCGTCACGAGCTGGTCGAGCGAAGCTGTCGAGCTATTAGGGGCGAGGCCGTCGAGTGAAACGACACTGTTCGTCGGCGGCATGGGCAGCAGAGGCGGCGGCGGCGGCAGCAGGGGCGGCGGCGGCGGTGTGCCGGGCGCTGTGGCAAAATAGGACGAGAAGAGGTCCTCGTCGAGCGTGGCTGACATGAGAATGACGCGCAAGTCGGGGCGCTGGTCGCGCAGCGTGTCGCGCAGTACCATGAGCAGAAAGTCAGACTCGACGGACCGCTCGTGAACTTCGTCCACGACGACGTGGGTGGTGCCCTGCAGTGTGGGGTCCTCCTCGAGACGGCGCAGCAGGATCCCTGTCGTACAAAAGAGCAGACGCGTCGCCGAGGATGACTTGTTCTCGAGGCGGATGGCATAGCCCACCGTCCGGCCGAGCTGCGCGCACGAGGGCGGGTTGAGGGGGCGGAAAGGGAGAGCAGCATGTGAGAAACGGCCGACGGACAAGAGGAGGCCGTGGGCAGCATGAGGCCGTGGGCAGCATGGCACTTGTGCGAGAGGGCAGGCGAGCAGGGGCAAGCAAGGGGCGGAGTAGGGTTCGGCCCATGGGCTGGGCAGCTCACCGCCTCGCCTCGCTCCTGAGCGACGCGCTCTGCCACGCCCATCGCGGAGATGCGGCGCGGCTGGGTACACACTATCGAGATGTGCGTGCCCGTAGCCGCGGCCTCCTCGAGGATGAATTGGGGTACCTGAGTCGTCTTGCCGCAGCCTGTGTCGCCCTGCAGTACCGTTACCTGGTTGGCCCGCATCGTCTGAAGCACGGTCTCGCGAAAGTTGGCGATGGGCAGTTTGGCGCGGTCGGCAGCAAAGGGGCCGAAGGGGACCTCGAGCTGCGGCACGGGGCCCGCGCGGTTGCCACCGTGCTTGTTGCGCTCGAGGGCACGTGCTGCCGCCTTGGCTGCCTTCTCCGCTGCGCGCTCCCCGGCCGATGGTCCCTTACCGGTAATCTTCTCCCGGTCGTGGTTGCTCGCGGCCCGCGAGAGCGCCGCTAGCGAGGCTTGGTTCATTCGTACCGAGACCGCCTTCTTTTCTTTGACCGGCGGGGGCACAGCGGGGGCAGCGGCCACGGCGGGGGCAGTGCCAGACGCAGCGCCGGGCGCGCCGGAATCGCCTGCCGCCACGAGCGCGGCTGCCGCCGCCGCCGCTGCCACGGCAAAGTCGGGCATGGCCGGCTGCGCGGCGGGCATGGAGGTGAGGAGCTGCGGGGGAACGGGCGGGATGATGCCCGCGTCATTCGGCAGCAGCCCGGCGAAGCCCGAAAAGCCCGCCTTCTTGATGTGCGCCTTGCCGCGGCAATGCTCCACGAAAGAGATGTGTCCCGAGACGGTCGTGCCGCAAGCGGCGCAACGGTACAAGGTCTGGAAAAACTTGTCAGTCTGCGCCGCGGAGGCGGCGGTGGTTGGCGCGGCGCCGTCGAAGCCGCTGCTGCCGCCGCCGCCGCCCAATCCACCTGCCGGCTGCTGCGTCAGTGGGTCGTACTCGCTCATGGGTCCTTCAGGGGGCACCTGCTCGAGGCCGGCCGGTCCCTGAGCGATGCGCACGAAGAATTCGTCGGATAGCGGTGGAATCTGCCCGAGCTTGTTCGGGATGCAACCCGCAAATCCGCGGTGGCCCACGCGCCGAAAGTGCTCCAGGCCCATGCAATGCTGCAGCAGGCTCGTCTCGCCGCTGCACTCCTTGCCGCATGGCGCGCATACGTAGTAGTTTTCTTGAACGCTTGGCGCCTTCGCGTGCTTCTTCTTGGTCATCGAAAGGGGCTGGTGGTGCGGAGGATGAGAGGTAGTGCGGCGGCGTCGGCGCGAGTGCCTGGTTGCGGAGGATTGAGAGATGCGTGGTGGATCCCCGTCGAAAGTGTGAACGGAACGCGGAGATTAAACTCATAATATTCGATTCGATTTGTGTTTCCCAACAGACTAGAGACTTTTTACGGGAGCTGGTAGACTCTGAGTCAGACCACGGGCTTGCACGAAGAGAAGACGTTGCCCTTGCAAAAGGGCGTCATCTCGTTCGCGGGGATGCAGACGCCGTGCCAGTTGCGCTTGCAAGCAGGGCCGAGAGCGTTCACGTCATCCGGGCCGCCGGGGCTCGAGATGTAGAGCGTGGCGATCGCGAGGTAGCTCATCAGACCGATGCTATCGACTGAGGTCGTCATGAGCGGCCCGACGATCACGGCGGGATCCTTACCCATCCAGGCGACGAAGAAGGTAAGCGCGGAGGCGAGGCTGTTGGCGCCGAATCCGAGACCGAGGAGAGTGAGGCAGACGACCACCGTCACATCCTCGGAGATATCCATGACCAGGCGCAGCGAGGGCGCGAGCACCAGTACGAGCACGAACGCCTGCAGCAACCCGGAGAGCCCCTCCTTGGCGATGATGCGCGGCGCGTCGCTCAGCTTGACTGAGCCTGAGCCGAGGGCACGAATGACAGTCGAGACAGTCTGGCCGCCCGAGTTGCCGCCCGCGCCGATAAGGAGGGGCACGAAGAAGGCGAGCTCGAGCTCTCGCTCAAGGAGCGCCTCGAACTTGTGCAGCACATTTGCAGTCAGCAGCAGCCCGAACATGAAGAAGAGCAGCCAGCACGTGCGTTGGCTTGCAATGCCGAGGGCGGTGGTGCGCAAGTACTCGCTCTCTGCTACGGCCTCCTTGCTCAGACGGCGCTCCTTGCACGCTTGAGCTGCCTTCTTCAGCATGAAATTTCCGATGAAGCTCACCGGATCGCTAGCCCCGGTGTCACACGCCGCCTTGAGCGCCTCTGCGAGAAGGGGCTCAATGGCATGCTGCTTGACGTAGGCACGCAATTTGCCCGCGCCCGCGGGAGACACGGGTGATATGGGCGAGATCTCTGACTCGCCTGACATTGCGACGCTGCCGACTTCGGGTCGTTGGAGACCTCGGTCACCCCGCCAAAGAAAAGGGATTACACAGCCCAAAAATGGTGTGAATCGCAATTCCCGGAGCATTACATGTACATGTAACAAGTTTCTGCAGTCTCGATCATACCACTCTCCCTTCAGCATTTGGTACATGTACATGTACCGAAGCAGATCTCTCAGCGGGAGCTCCCGTGAGAACCCTTTCGCGCTTCTGCATCGGCCTGCATCTCTGCATCCTCGAGCCGTCCAGAGACGATGCTGACGCCGACCACGACGCTGGCGGTGACCCTTTCGACATCCTCGATGCTGGACTTGCTTCCGAGCGACGTGCTGCACGAAATCCTGGCCGTCGGCGGCGTGCCGGCATGGCTCCTCTTCTGCCAGGTGAGCCACGGGCTTCGTGCCCGCAGCGACGGCTTCTTCGAGGCTGGCGCCATCGATCTGACCGTGTGCAAGGATCTGATCACGGACAACAAGCTGCGTTTTGTGCTCCAGCGGGTGCCGCGCAGCATGCTCAAATCACTCAACGTCAGCGGTTGCCAGCAGCTGACCAAGGGTGGCATCCTCAAGGCTCTGCGCTACGGCTCGACGCAGAACTTGCACGACCTGTACGCCCTCCAAGTCGGCTCTGCCTCGTGGACGGTCGCCGACCTTCGCCGCCTCGTCGCCCTATGCCCATCGCTCGCCCTGTTGCGGGTCGACTGCCGCGCCGAGGGCTTCGACGACGAGCACCTTGGGCTGCTGGCAAAGGAGGAGTCGATCCAGCCGCGCCGGCTGGTGCTGCACCACGGGCCGCACGCGCCCGAGACGTTGATGCCCATCTCACCGCCTCCCGCACCCCTGCCCGTGGCGGCGGCTGCTGTCTTCGGCGAGGGCGCCGAGGACGCGACCGCGGCGGCGGACGGTGAGGTCGACGATGCACCTGGCGCTCTCGGGCTCACGCTGCAGCGGTGCACGGGCTCCCTCGTCGAGCTGGACGCGCGCGGCTCCCTCGATGTGCGCGGCGTGAAGCAGGTGATCCGGCTGCTCGCCAAGCCCGAGTGCGCGCTGCGGCGGCTCGTGCTGCCTGGGTGCGGCGCCCTGCGGGGGGAGGAGGCGGCAAGCGCTTTCGGCCAGGCGCTTGCGATCAATCGGTCCGTTGAGGACCTTCAGCTGGGCTGCTCGTACATCAACGCCACCGGTGCCGCTTCGCTCGCGATCGCCCTGTGCGCCAACACCAAGCTCGCACGCCTCGAGCTTCACCACAATCCTCTCCTCGATGAGGGCTGTAGCAGGCTTGCACACGCGCTCGTTGCGAACACGACCCTACGGTATCTCGCAGTGCCCTTCACGGGGGTGGGTGACGGCGCGTGCGCCGCCCTCGCCCTCGCACTGAACGGCGCGCGGATTGACGGCGGCAGTGCGCTCGAGGTGCTCGACCTGGCGGGCAATCGGCTGACCGCAGATGGAGTGACGCTGCTGGCAGCCGCGCTACCCCTCAGTCGAATCACGACGCTCAGCCTGTCGGCCAACGCGCACATCGGCCCTCAGGGCACCCTTGCGCTCGCCGCCGCACTGCCCGACACGCCGAGCCTCACGAGCCTCAGCCTTGACGGCTGCGCTGTCGGGGCTGCACCTTGCGGACGCCTCGCGGCGGCGCTCGCGCGCAGCCGCGTGGCCATGCTCGATCTGAGCTCCAACGAGATTGGCGATCTCGGGGCGTGGGAGCTCGCCTGGCGCCTGCCCGAGTGCCACGCGCTGGTGAGCCTCTCGCTCGCCGTCAACGAGATCGAGGAGGACGGCGCTGCCGAGCTCCTCGCAGGCATCTCAGCAAGCCGCTCGCTCGCTTCCATCGATCTGCGCGGCAACCGTATCGTGGCGAGCTCGGCCGCGCACCAGGTACGTTGATTGCCACTGATGACCTGCCTTGCAAGTGCTCACCACATTGCTCTTGACCCGCTCGGCCGCGCGCGCACCAGGGGCTCGGCGCCACCGGGCTCGCCAACCTGAGCTTCCAGCGCACTGCGCGCTGGCAACCAGCCGCTTGAGCCGCGGCCGTCCCGCAAGTCGCGGATATTCTCTCGGTGGGGCTCCTCTGTGGGCCCCGCGAGGCGCTGCTAGGGGGCGCCGAAGTTGAACCCTCACTTCGATGCCCTGCACAAGCGTTCACAAGCGGCGCGCGCCCTCGCACTTGAGAGCTGGTCGGTGTTGCCAGCATGTGGTCAGCATGTGACGGTGGTCTTGTGGAGGTGGGGGGATGCGTCGGGGGCAAGGCTGCGTCAGACAGGCGTGGGGTCCGGGAGCGTAGCACTTCCGCTTGGAAACTGGGAAGATGTAACGCCCAGTGTGTGGGGTGGTGACCCGACCCGTGTGTCACGGCGGCGGCCGGCAGGCAGGGAGATGGGGGTGCCGGTGGGGTCTGCCTCGCCATGCGCTTCGGTGGCGCGCGGTGACGCGTCCCGGCTGAGTGGCCGCCCCCAGCGGCCGGCGCGCGGGGGCGCGGGCGCCGGCCGGGGCCGCCGGCCGGTTTTGGAGTGACGAGTGTTCTGTGTTGCACGAAATGTCATAATCGGGGATGCGGGGCCCAGGGCACGCCACATCCCACAAATAGTGGTCTGCGCGAAAATTCACCTTGATACGTACGAACACTCGTTCCAACCATGCACCGGATCCCCGTCGACGAGCGCTGTCGTGGCTATCTGCACTGCCACGACGTGTGAACGCGGCCCAGCCCCGAGCCGCCACCGACGCGAGGCCACAAAGTCCCGCAGGTTGAGCCGTCCATAGGCTGGCACCGCACAGAGGCTGGCACCGCATGCTCGACTCACGAGTAGATGGCGTCTGTGCCTGCTTCTGTCTCCATATCCACGGAGCGCGCAACCGTCTGCATCATGTGCTTGAACTCGTCGAAGGACATATGATCATCGTGATTCGTGTCGCAAAAGTGCAGCAGTGCAAACACGTCCGTCTTGGCGAGCTTCGCGCCGTGCTCCTTTGCGAGGAACGACACCAGCTCTTTGGAGCTCACGCGCGAGTCCCCCGATTCGTCGAGCTCCTGGAACTTCTTGAGCAGCACGGTGTCCTTCATGAGCTTCGAGTCTGTATTCAACCGGAGCGCCTTGCGCAGCCGCACTAGCGCATTGTTGAGCGCCATGTTGCATGCAGCCTGCGCCTTGGCGCGCTCAACCTCGACAGCCGACGCCTTGGAAGTATCCTTTGGCAACGTGATCGGCCTGGCCGCGAGCGCGTTCCTGTAGATGGCGTGGTCGCGCTTTGGCAGCACGGCAGCAAATACCTTGAACTCCTCGAAATCCACCTTCTGGTCGCCGTCCACATCAAGATCCTCAAGCGAGACGACCCCGTCGCCGTCCTTGTCGTCGATCCCCATCTTTTCGAGCGCAGTGGCTCCGGTTTTGCCGGAGCTGCGGACGCCGAGCATCGTGAGCGCGGCGCGGAGCTCGTGCGGGTCGAGGTACCCGCTCTTGTCGACGTCAAACGCGTCGAAGGCCGTCCGGAGCCAGTCGACGCCCTCAAGACGTTTGGCAGCCGCGTCAATTCCGCCGACCATGTAGCCCGAAGCCGAGTACTTCTTCGCTGTCTGGACACTCATGCCTCTGCTGGACGGAGCTGGAGACCGGACAAGAAAAAACAGAGGTGCCCGGTCCTTGCCGATGAAACGACAGTCGGTCTGAACATGGCCAAGTTGAAAAACGCTCGGGAGGACGCTTTTGCGCAAGCGGCGTCGCATCGAAAACTGGCATAATTGGCAAAGGTCATTCTATGCGATCTCGATCGACGAGGTCCTCCCGCGCGGGGCTTTGTTTTTCTCGATGTCATTTGTCGGCCTGGCCGTAGCATTGGTCGGGCTCACGGCAGGCAATGCTCTCAGCAGGCGAGCTTTGATTGCCGTGGGTGCGCCGGCAGCAGCATGGTTGGGCGTCGCACGAGTGGCTCCTGCTCACGCGGACCTTTTATTTGGTCGTGGTGCCCCACCAATTGAGGAGATCAACGCAAACAGAGCCAAGATCGGGCTCCCACCACTCCAAGTCATCAAAGCTGATGGTGCCTGGGCAGAGCATACCGGCGCCTTCACGGAAGCCTTCTTCGACAGCACGTTCAAGAAGCGCGATGACGGGTTCATCTACAAGTTCTTGAACCAGCCCGACGGTGACAAGCCACAACAAGGACAGAAGGTATCGGTCTACTACACAGGCTACCTTATGGATGGCACCAAGTTTGACAGCGCGTACGACAAGAAACGGCCCTTCGAGTTCCGCCTAGGCAAGCAGACTGTTATTACAGGCTGGGAAGCTGTAGTGGGAGGCATGAAGCTCGGCCAGAAGGTCATCGTCAAGATACCACCAGAGTTCGGGTATGGCGACAAGGACCTCGGGGAGATCCCGCCCAACTCGAGCCTGGTCTTTTACATTGAGCTCGTTGCGCTTGGTGATAAGATTTGATCAAGACATGATGGCGGCGGCGAGAAGTGACTCTTGTGCGGCGTAAATGTGTGAGTGAGCGCGTCGGTCGGCGCGTGTGGGTGTGCGATAGTGTTCCAGTACCAGCATTTCCTGTTTTTTTTTTCAGACCTGGAAATAACATACGATATTATATAAAGTCGAGTTTAAAGCGAATGTATTCTATTGATCTACTCGCTCTAACGGCCACACCAAAATGACTATAATTAAGCGAGAGTGACGCTAAAGTGACGCTCACTGCCTGTCGAGATCTCCCACAGCTGGTACAGCTCACGGCGCCCCCCGATGCCGTACCTCAGCTGCTGCGGCTGCAGGTACTCGACGGCGCTGCTGCTGGAGCTCACCTGCTCGCTTGCTCGTGCGCACCTGCTTCTCGTGCCGTGCGCCAGCGGCTCGAGAAGGCCATAGCCCGCCCGTCTGCGCACGAAAGGGGGCAGCAGCGGCATCCGGCCAGCGCTGCAGCCGTGGCGGAGCCAGCACCTCCTCTCAAGCAAGCGAGCAGGCAAGCCACATCGCAAGCTTTTAGTCGAAACCACACAAGCGCATATACCTTTGAAACATATTTGAATAACAAGCGCAACCGAATACCCCAAGCCTTTTGAGTGTGCCCCCAGGAGCCAGCAGAGTATTAGGAAAGGGTTAAGGAAAGGGTGGGCGGAGAGGATGAGATGTGTGCTTGCTTGCTTGCCGCATCGGAACATCACGCAGGAGTGGCATGCATATCGCAACAAAACTCAGTAATTTTATGAATTAAACGAGATTTGCGTCCAATGAATTCCTACGAGATTTGCATCGAAGTTTTGCGCAACCTTCCGAATGCGCCTGCTCCTCGCCCTAGTGCTCGTGGCGCGCAGCCACGCGTACCTGCGATCTGCGACTGCGTGCACGGGCAACCAGGTCATTGCGTCCGAGTCGGAATGTCAGACTGCGGCGCTAGCCCTCGGCGTGTACGCCTACAACACTGGCCTTGACCCCGGCACTAACTGGCCTCAAGGCTGCTTCTTCCACGGGACGCTTGCATTCTGGCAGCCGAGCACGCAGACGGGCACGGACTGGCCGATCCCTGCCGATGGCTTCAGTCTGTTCCTGTGCCGCTCAGGCTTTGCGACGTCGTCGACATGTTCTGGGAACTCCACCATCGTCGCGTCGATTGCCAGCTGCATGGAGGCAAGCTCGGTCGTTGGTGTCTCCTGGTGGAATTACGCCCGCACGGTGCAGTGCGCGAATGGCCCGACGGCCATGGCGAGCGTTGCCGAGTGCAACAACGACAACAACATTGCGTTCACCACCTTCTCGTACCTCGTGGACGCCACTACGAGTTGGAGGCAAGGCTGCTTCATCCACGGTACAAAAGTCTACGCCCAGATGAGACGGCAGACTGGCACCGAAATACCCATTGCAAGTGACGACGGCAACGCTTTCATTTGCCGCGGCGCGGCTTCAGTCGGCGCCGAATGGCCGCAGGGCTGCTTCGCGCACAACGGCCAGGTATTCTTCCAGCCGAACGCGCAAACGGGCACAAACTCCCCGTCCATGGGGAAGGTGTGCTCGACGGGCTATGCCAGCGGCGCGAGAGAGCGTCTGAATGCGGACAACGGCGCCACTCTGGTCATATTCGTGTCCGTGGGTGGGTGGTGCTACCGCATCGCTCTCCGCGATCGCATCCAGCAGTTTGGAGACCAGGGAAGTTCTGCAGGGTGTGCAAACACCTGGAATGCTGCCGGACCTACCACCTCGCTCGGTACGTACGTGAATACGAACGCGTTCGTCCACTCCTACGCCAACGGCAACGGCACGTGCAACAACACCGGCACGCTCACGTTGATTGCAGATCCGACGGCGACGAGTATCACGGGCACCAAGGTCGAGAATCCCA
>ENA-UOXO01000499-UOXO01000499.1-mixed-culture-metagenome-genome-assembly--contig:-NODE-499-length-30123-cov-38.474890_pt1 | contig 30123 bp, 19 predicted proteins | sample MGYA00238162_ERZ761640 | MGnify/ENA primary metagenome ERZ761640 (study PRJEB28914, sample SAMN08778297) | mixed culture metagenome | isolation source: Freshwater growth medium | place: USA...
TGCGTCTGATTGCGTCTGATTGCGATGCATGCAGGTGCGCGCCGAGCCAAACTCGACCGATGGCTCGCATACGGCGCTCTGCCGCGCGTGTGAGAACCAGAGGTACGAGCTCGTCACGATCCTTCTCGAGCACGGCGCTCGGGCCAGCGACATCGCGCCGAGCGGCACCACCGCGCTGCACTGCGCGGCCCGCGCGGGCCCCAAGCGGCTCGTCACGCATCTCATCGAGGCGAAGGCAGACCCGTTGCGCGCGCACACGGCCGAGGGCACCCTGCCCGTCGAGATGGTCAATTGGCGACTGGGCGTCGGCACGAGCGAAGCGACGGCGGTGCACGAGGTGCTGTGCAGCGCGTCCCTCAGCAAGGCCGAGTGCTCGGGGTTTCTGACGAAGCTGGGCGGCGAGCGGCTGAGCTGGAAGCGGCGCTTCTGCATCGTGCCGACGGCCAAGTCTGACGAACTCCAGCTGCGCTACTTCGCGGACGAGAAGCTCACTAGCCTGTACGGCGCCATCGACCTGCGCCAACTGCTGCCGAGCGCGATCCGAACGCCCTCGCATAGCGAGATGGTCGCGCGTGGGCAGCCGGCGGACGTGCCGCGCTCGTTTGACATCATCGCCTCTGGGCGCGTGTACGTCTTCAAGGCGGACTCGAAGGCCATGTGCGACCATTGGGTGGCGCGACTCCAGATCCTCTTGGGCCACGCCGCGGCTGTGGCGTTCGATGCGATGTCGGTGGTGAGCGAAGCGTCGACGCCGTCGCGAGCCCCTGGGCGCCGTCCCGAGCCCTTCGACTCCGTCTCCAGCGCCGTGTCGAGCGCCTCGCTGCGGAGCCACGCCGCGAGCGCGGCCGCGAGCGCGAGCGGTGGCGCCGCGCCGAGCGCGAGCTTCACACGCCAAGGAGGGATCAAGGAGGGCGGCCGCTCCTTGATGAGGAAGATCATGAACCGCGTGACCGACACCGAGCCCGTGCACGAGGGGCAGCACACCTCGCACGGCGTGACGGCCGTTGGATCGGACGAGGTGGAAGCGGCGGACGCGGACGAGGGGGCGCACTCGACGTCACTCACCCTCTTCGTGGGCGAGGCCGCAGCGCAGGCCACTTCTGAGGACGCTCAAGCTTCTGTCGGGCAGGCGGCTGGCGAGGTGGGCCTCCTCTGCTTCGACCGCACTGCAGCCCCTGCCTTGCATGCATGTGCTCACCACGGCGCCCCGTCCCTTCCCCACAGGCGGGCCTACTCTGCTTCGAACCTTTGGAGGGGCTACGCGTCCACGCACTGCACACGTCGCTGCACCTGCTCCAGCCCATCGCGACCACCAAGATGAAGCGCGGCGCCAAGCGTGGCTCAGCGCTGGGGGTCGTCGTCGAAGTCGCGCTGCTCAATGGCGTGCGCACTATGTCCATTCGATCGGCAGTCAGCCTGCTCAATGGCACCGAGGTGCCAGTCGAGATGGCGGCGCGCGCGCGACGCTCGCCCAGCATGCAAGTGCTCACCACGGCGCCCCACCCTTCCCCTTTTCCACAGGTGCCAGTCGAGATGTCGGCGCCGCAGCCGCAGTCGGCCGCGCTCGCCGAGCTGTCGACGTATTGCGTCGCCCCGAACTGCGCGCAGGCCGTGCCGCTGCTCTTGACGAGCCGCGGCGCGGAGGCAGCGATCTGGTCGATCCGACTGCGCCCTATGCCGGGAGGTCCAGGCGCGACTGAGGTGCACTGCCGCCACGCTGCCCCCAAGGATGCTGAGCATGCAAGTGCTCACCACGGCGCCTTGCTCCCTGGTCCACAGGTGCATGCCGCCACGCTGCTCCCGCCCACGCTCTTCTCGCGCGACATGTCGGTCACCTCCGTCGACGACGCATTGCTCGTGTGTCCGCCCATCGAGCGCACCGGCTCGCCCTGGGCGGCGTGCGTCGTCATCGGGTACGAGTACGAGAGTGTCGGCACGCACCGCGCAGATGCGCCGGGGGCGCGCAAGGGCGCAGGGGGGGGCGTGTTCAAAAAGGGCAAGGCGGGCAGCGCCGGCTCACGCGGGCGCGGCGCCGACGGCCGGCTCCGGCAGCAGAGCGTCGAGATTGTGCGCAGATTCCGACTTCCCGCCACCGAGCTGCTGCTGCACCAATGGAGCTGTGTCGTGCCGATCGTCGGTGGCTCACAGCGCGGCAAGCTGTGCCTCACCACGCACTTCTTCTGCTGGTATACGCTGCACGGAGTGCACCACGACGGCGTGCTGCTGGCGAGCAAGGTGGCTCGGGTGGCCGCGCAGTCGGGAGTGCTCAACGGCTCGGATGGGCTCGAGTTGCATCTCGGCCATCTCGGGGTCCGACTTGCCTTTTCGGGCTTTGAGTACCGCGACGAGTCGTTACGTCAGATCCAGGCCTGGCATGCCAGGACGCGTGAGGACCTGAGCACGGAGGGTGCAGCCGCGTGGCTCCCGCACTCGCTGCGCCTCGTGCCGCCGATGAGCGTCTCCAATCTGCTGCCGTGCGCCCTCCGGCTGACGATCCGCGCACTGCCGTTGAGCTCGGCGAAGGCGAACGAGCTCGGGTGGCCCGTCCTCCCGAGCGTGATGTACGGCGATGCGAGCGCCGTACCGGGCGCGCCCGGGGGGCCGCCACCGGTTGAGATGCGACTCGAGCCGGGCAAGAGTGCGTGCTCGCACGACGTGTGCGTGCTCGGGCCGATTGAGATTGCCATCGAGATCGGCGCCGCTGACGAGACATGCAGCGGCGTGCTGCAGCTCGCCCGGCCTCACGACCGTCTCAAGGAGAGCCACATCGTGACACTCAGCTCGAGCAAGCCGCGGCCCGCGGGCGGCCAGACGCTGCGGCTGCAGTGCCGGCTCAAGCCAACCTCACGCGCGGGCAGCGTCGAGCTCGCCGTGTACACGCTCCATGCCATCCTGAACCGCTCGTCGCTGCCGTTGCGCCTGTACGACACGGCGCTCCGTGCGGACCCTTTGCCCGTCGTCGAGGCGCCCGCGATGGCGCTCGAAGGGATCCCATTCTCGCTCGAGGAGGGGCGGGTGCTCGAGACGGCGCTGGCGGCGGCGCGCGGCCGCTCGGGCGGCTCGTGCCGCATCGGGGTGGGATCGGACACGGATGTGATCACCGGTATGGTCGACTACACAGAGCGCATCTCTGATGGACGGCTGAGCAAGGCCTTCTCGATCAGCGTGACGGGCAACGAAGGCGAGCTCGAGGTGAGCACGGGAAAAGGTCAGCGCGCGGAGCTCGTCGTGTCGGTCAATGCGGCCAAGGGCGCCGCCGCCGCTCTGGGCACTTGTGTGGTGGAGGTGCACGATCGGTTCATGATCCATAACCGGACGCTGCAGCACATCGAGCTGATGCAGTGGGCGGGCGACGCATCGAGCACGGCCGCGGAGATCAAGCAGGCGATCACCGGCGCGGCGCGCGAAGCACGCGAAGCGATGCGGGAGAAGCTCGGCTTCGTCAAGAGCGACAGCCAAGCTTCGGCCGCGAGCGTCTACGAGCTGCCGCCCGGTGGGCAAGCGCCCATCAAATGGCATTCGGGCGACGAAGGTCGTCGCTTCGTCGCGTTGCGGAGTAGCAAGGGCTTTCGGATGTATGACTGGTGCGCGCGAGCCCAGCTCGTCCTCGTGCATGCAAGTGCTCACCACGGCGCCCCCCCACCCTCTTCCCCACAGGTGCGAGGCCGAGCGCATGCGTTCCGAGCTCGAGCATGCAAGTGCTCACCACGGCGCCCCCCCACCCTCTTCCCCACAGGTGCGAGCCTTTCTCCCCCGTGAGCACGGGCGAGATCATCCTCAAGTGCCGCGCGCTCAATGACGCGACGGGCGCCTCGGGCGGCAGCGCTCGGCAGGACGGCAGTGCGCCCCTCTACCTGCGCCTCAACGTGTCCATGGTCGGACCACGCCGTCTGATTGCGCCTGAGTGCGTCTGATTGCGTCTGATTGCGTCTGATTGCGTCTGATTGCGTCTGATTGCGATGCATGCAGGTCGGTCCACGCCGGCTCCTGGTCCTCCGTCCCGCGCTCAACGTGCAGGGGCAGCTGCGCCTGCCGTACCGCGTGACGAATCGGACGCCGTATCTGCTCGCCTTTTGCCAGCGCGGCTCGGAGCAGCTGCAGGAGCACTGGGACCTGCTCGGTGCGGGCGAGGCATGCGAGTACACGTGGGACCGTCCGGGGGGCGACAGATGCCTCGCGGTCCTCGCGCGCGACGCGGCAGGGGCGTGGCACGGCGAGGCCAGCGTCACGTCCGCCGCCACGTGTGCGCCGTACTCGATTGAGAAGATCTCGGAGAAGCTCGCGCCGCTCAAGATCGTCAAGAGCCGTGCGCTTGGCGGCGCCGATGCGGTCGCACGCACGAAGAGCTATGGCGCTGCTCAACACGGCGCTGCTGGGGTCGAAGCCGCAGGAAGCATGAGGGTCAGCGCCGGTGCCGCGGCGGATAAAGTGCTTGGCAGCGCCGGTGCCGCGGCGGATAAAGTGCTTGGCAGCGCCGGTGCCGCGGCGGATAAAGTGCTTGGCAGCGCCGGTGCCGCGGCGGATAAAGTGCTTGGCAGCGCCGGTGCCGCGGCGGATAAAGTGCTTGGCAGCGCCGGTGCCGCGGCGGATAAAGTGCTCGGCAGCGCCGGTGCCGCGGCGGATAAAGTGCTTGGCAGCGCCGGTGCCGCGGCCGGCAGCGTGCTAGGCGACGCACGTGCTGCGGCCGGGAGCGTCCTCGGCAGCGCCAAGGCGGCGGCCGGCAACGTGCTCGACAGCGGCATGGGCGCGGCAGGCAACGTCCTCGAGCGCGCGGGCTCCGCGACGGGCAGCGTGCTGGGACGGGAGGGCTCCGCCAAGGAGGTCCTGGTCACACCGTCGGACAAGCTGTTCACACCGTCGGACAAGCCATCGCCAGTGGAACGGTACCAATCTGCTAAGGAACTCCTGGCGGCCACTTCGCCGCCCCCCGACGAGACGGTCCTTCTGAGCGCGAGCTGCCTGCTCTGGGCGGGTGGCCAGTGCTGGGCCAAGGGCTGGCTCTGTGTCACGCAGAGCTCGCTCACGTTCCTGGCGTTTTCAGAGGCCCAGATGGCGGCAGCGCTCGCGGCCAATAGCGTCGCCGCCAAGGCGGCCCGCGAAGGGCCAGGTTCGTCAGGTTCGTCAGGTTCGTCCAAAAAGGCGAGCGCGGCCGACGCGACCGGCGCGGAGGCGCCGCTGCCCATCAGTGCGCTCCCGCTGCCGCTCGGGTCGATCCTCTCCATCAGCCCGGGCGTGCGGCCCGGACAGCTGCTGATCAAAGTGCGCGCTCCCGTCAGGGCCTCGGACGAGGGGGGCGGTGGTGCAGGGGAGGATGGCGGCGGCCGCGGCGCAGGAGGCGGCGTCGGCGTCGGTGGCGGCAGCAGTGGGGAAGTCAAGGGCAGCAGTGGGGTAGTCGAGCAAGCCATCGTGCTGGGCTCGCTGCGCACGGCGCAGAAGACGTTGCAGCGGCTGCTCGCGCTCATCGGCTCCCATCGCGCTGCCCAAACTGCCGTCGCAGCGATGGCCCGGGTGCGTCTGCAGATGGCGTCCGCCGCACGGGATCGACTCGCGCACGGGATCAAGGGGGTGCTCCAGAAAGTCAAGAGCCGGGCCCGTGAGGAGGGCGTCGTGGCGGGCGGCTCGGCGCCGACCGTGCAGACTCCTTCAGAGGGTCGTCCCGATGAGGAGAGAGCGCCCACCACGACGCGCGTGGATCGGCGCGCGGGCGTCGTCGTGGTGGGCGCGGGCTTGGACGTCTGTAACGGCTTCTACCGGTACGTGCCCGAGCGCGCGCGCTCAGCGGTGCTCAAGGCCCTCGCCTCCGGCAAGCCCCTCTTCCGCAACGCCGACGGCGCGTGCATTCACTGGAGCGACACCGACTGGACGCGCAAGAAGGGCTACCCCGCGGGCGTGGGTTGTTGGGGCGTGGGGTATGACGACCATCATCGGTACATGGCGCGCGGCGACTCGCTACTGCCGCCCGAGACCGGCTGGGTCGTGCGCTATGGGACCGCCGCCAGCGGGCCGCTCGGCGTCGCACCGGCACCGACCCTCGACCTTGCGCGTATGGTCGAGCTGCGTCTCGCATGGGCGAATGGTCGAGCGGACTCGCTCATCCAGGCTCAATCAGACGAGGGGTGCGCTCGCTGCTCCTCCAAATATCCCGTGACGGCCACTGATTGCCACTGATTGCCACTAATGGCCACTGATGGCCACTGATGGCCACTGATGGCCACCGATGGCCACTGATGGCCACTGATGGCCACTGATGGCCACTGATTGCCTATGATTGCAACTGATTGCCACTGATGGCTCCTCCAAAATGTCCCGTGATGGCCTGCCTGATGACCTCTCTCATCAGGTACGCTCTACTCATCCAGAAGACTCATCGCGCGCGCCTTGCACGCCGCAAGCTCGCGGAGGCTGTGCGCCTCGCCAAGCAGCCAGCGAGCGCCGTGGCGAGCGCGACAGCGGCGGAGGCGGCGGCGGCGGCTCTCGCTGGAGGAGGCGCCGCCGCCGCCGCCGCCGCCGCCGCCGCCGCCGCCGCCTCGGCCGCCGGCACCGGATGGGGATCTGCACTTGCTGATGGCGGCGGCCCCGGCACGCTCGGCCTGCCGCCCCCAGGGGGCGGTCGGCTGAGCGTGGCGCAGATCGCTTGGGTGCGCACGTCCCCCGGCCCACCAGGGGTGTCGCCGAAGAAGGAGTCGGAACTCACCCAGACCCTCACGTTCACGCTGCATGAGGTGCTGCTCCGCGCGCGCGATCGAGTCGAACCCGGGTCGGCATGCAAGTGCTCACCACGGCGCCGCCACCCCTTCCCCACAGGTGCTCCGCGCGGGCCCGGTGAACCAGGCGGTCGAATTGCTGCGTGCGCGCGCCAACCCGTGCGCGCACGACATGCGCGGGCATGCAGCGCTGCACATCGTGTGCCAAATGGATCGGGGCTCCATCTCGAGAGCGCTGCTCGCCGAGCTCCTCGCGGCTGGGGCGGACGTCGAGCAACCGACCGCCGATCGGTGGCGACTTCGCCCGTTGCACCTCGCCGCGCGCACCCAAGGGATGAGCGTGCTCCGTGCGCTGCTCGCCTTTGGCGCATCCCCACTCGCCACCAGCGCCGATGGAAAGCGAGCTTCGGCCAAAGCCTCGAGTCAAGGCACGAAGGCCGAGCTGCGCGCGTACGAGGCGACGTGGGAGGCATCGGCCGGCCCTCTCGTCGCACGCCCCGCTCTCGTGGCGGCGATCGAGCACGGCCAGCGGCTGATGCGCGTGCGTGAGCTGCTGACGAAACGCACCTCGCCCAATTCCACAGACAGGCGCGGGCTCGGCGCCGTGCACGTGGCATGTGCATGCGCCGACGCGACGAGCCTTGGCATGCTGCTCAAGGCGAGCGCCGACCCAAATCGGGCAGCGCGGGACGGGAGTGGCCGACTGCCGCTCCATTTTGCCGCCGAGGCAGCGCACCCACGTTGCGTGCGTCTGCTGCTCGCGGCACGCGCCGACGTGGGCGCGCACGACGAGGCGCATCGCCTGCCCCTCGACTATTGCCAGCCGGGCGACGACACGACGCGCGCGCTCCTCATGCGCTGCCTCCTCGACGCGCCCGGTGCCGCCAGCCACGGAGGCAAGGGGGCGCCCAAGACGGCGCGCGCAAAGCTCATCGGCGGGAAGCTCGCGCCCGACACGGCGCCCGAGCCGGCGCGCCACCTGCAGCCTCGCCTGTTCTCGCACGGGCCGGTGCGGGAACTGATCTTCGAGCCCCAGAGCGCGCGCGCGGACGGCTTTGGCGGCGCCGGCCGGTCGACTGCCGACTCCGACGCGCCGACGCTCAAGCTCTTCGCCAGCTTCCAGAAGCTCGGGGTACGCGTGGCATGCTGATGGCCATCGAGGGCGCGCTGATTGGCATCGAGGCCGCGCTGATTGGCATCGAGGCCGCGCTGATTGGCATCGAGGGCGCGCTGATGACGGCCTCCTTGATTGCGTACTGACGGTCGCCTCCTTGATGGCTCCCCTCATCAGTGACGGTCGCCTCCTTGATGGCTCCCCTCATCAGGTGACGCTGGTGGACGAAGAGCCCGCAGAAGTGCTGCACCTGGGGGTGGAGGGGCTGCGCCTCGAGGCGGCGCTCTCGAGCCGCGAGCAATCCTTCCAGCTCATCTGTGAGCACGGGCTGCTCGACGCATGCGTGCGGACCCAGCCCCGCATGCAAGTGCTCACTACGGCTCTCCCGCTCCTCCACAGGTGAGCACGTGCAGCTCGACTCATGCGTGCGGACCCATGTCGGGTTTGAGGTCATGATCGCGCCCACGCCGGCGCGCGGACCGTCCGACGGGAGCGCGCCCGAGACGGCGCGGCCCGAGGCGCTCTACCTCACCCTGACGCAGGACCCGCGCTGGGCCCCCGTCACGTACCTCTCGTACCTCGGCGTGGCCATCCAGCCGCTCTCGCTGCGCGTCGAGCAGAACACCGTATGCCGCCTGATTCGGCTCGTCGATACTCTGAATAGGGAGTGGCAACGGCTCGAGGCAAGGCTCCAGCCCTTACAGGTAAGGCTCCAGCCGTTACAGCCGTTACAGGCAAAGCTCCAGCCGTTACAGCCGTTACAGGCAAGGCTCCAGCCGTTACCGGTCACGCTGATGGCCGCTGATGACCTGCCTGGCATGCAAGTGCTCACCCCAGTGCATGCTCCCCACTCCATCTATGACAGGTCAAGCTGCAGGCGGCGCAGGCAGGCGGCGCAGGTCAAGCTGGCTCGGGCGCTTCAGACGGCGCGCCCGCCGCCATCACGCCCACCGCCGCGTCCGACGCAGGTCAAGCTGGCTCAGACGCGGCGGACGCCGCAGCCGCGTTGGCGACCGCGCTGGCGGCGGAAGCGATGAGTGGGGGCGGGCGTGGCCCCTCGCCAGGCCGCGCGCCCGAACCCGCAGAGGCGCTGCTGACTCTACCGGCCGCGTCGACGGCAAAGGACCTCGACGAGGGCGGCGCCGAGGGCGAGGAGCCGCAGCGGCAAGAGATCTACCTCGTCGAGCTCCACTTCGAGCCTGTGGTCCTGCACGTGAACATCTCGATCCAGGCGCTCTGTGACGAGCCCGACCTGCAAGAATTCCACCCCACCAATAAGCTCTCGGGCGCGGTGCGACAGCTGACGGCGCTGCAGGACGTGACCCTCCTTCTCGAAGGGGTCGAGTACAAGGATGTGTCCGAGGAGCTGGCCAACCTGCAGGAGCGCCTCGTGCGAAAGTATGTGGGCGAGGTGCTCCTGCAGGTGCTCAAGCTCATTGGCTCCCTAGAGCTCATCGGTAATCCGCTGGCGATGCTCTCGGACATCAGCGGCGGCGTCAAGACCTTCATCCGCGAGCCACAGCGGGGCGCCCTCAAATCCCCCACAGCCTTTGCCAAGGGCGTCGGCCGCGGTACGGCAGGGCTGGTGGGCGGCGTGGTGGGCGGCGTGGGCTCGGGCATCGCCTCGGGCATCTCCGCCGCCTCCAAGGTGGGCATGCTCGTCACAGTCGAGATGGCCATGGATCAAACCTACGCTCACCGGCGCATGCTCGCACAGCAGCAGCGTGCCTCTTCGATCCGGGCGGGCGTCGTGATGGGCGTCGAGGCGCTCCGGGATGGCGTGTGGTCGGGCGTCACGGGGCTCATCCAGAAGCCCGTGCAGGGTGCGATGAGCGGCGGTGCGGCGGGAGCGGTCGGCGGACTCGGCAAAGGCGTCGTCGGCCTCTTCGCAAAGCCTTTGTCTGGTATGGCCGGCCTCGCCAATAAGGTGACCGAGGGCATCGGCTCGGAAGCGAAGAAGTTGACGAATCTCACGGCGAGCGAGGTCGGCATGCAAGGCCTGCTCCGTCTCCGCCAGCCTCGCGACCTGTACGACGGCGTGCTGCGCATCTACCCTCGAGAGCCGCCACTCGTGCTGAGCGAGGCCGATCGGGTCGCGCTGCTCCAGGGCAAGTTCCCGCCCTCGCTCTCGCTCACCTCAGACGGAGCTGGCGCAAACTCGTCGCGCTCCGAAGGGGCCGCTACGCCCGCGCGGCGCGATGCGGCACCATCAACAACAACGCCGCCGCCACCACCGCCAAACCCACCGCCGCCGCCACCACCACCACCGCCGCCGCCACCACCACCACCGCCTCCACCACCGATCCGGTAGCGAGCGCCGCGCCCACACTCTCGATACAGTGGGGGACTTCTCCCTAGATTCGCCGAGCAGGTAGCGACTGTGTGTTTCATGATTGACATTGTGGTCATGTCACATGTGCGGTGACCGGTGTGCTGATGTGCTGTCCTGCGATGAAGCATGAACCGCTTCGTTTCGGTGCGTTTCGAGCTTTCGTCGACACCCGGAAGTGCGTCACATAATCAGTCCTCAGTCGCGTCACCGACACGTGGTCACCGAGCGTCCGACGCATTCTGCTCGCTGGTCTCTGGACTCTCACTCTGCTGTCGAGTCCGGCACACTCGACGAGGACTGCTCACGTCGGGTCGCTGCACACTGGTCTTACCGCAGTCCGCACGTACAAATAGACGTCACAGTACAACCGGCGCGCTTAACCGTACACGGACTGTGCGACAGTACAACTTTCTCTCCCCCGCAGCCCCGGGCTCCGGCCTCCACCTTACCGCGCCGCTGGGGCACCGCCTCACCCTGCCCACAACGGCCATGCGACGGGCGGACACATGTGACACCACACAGCTTGCAGGCACGCACGCCGCACAGCCGCCGCGCACAGGGACCTATTCAAGTCTGCTGAGTGCTATGGCCTGTGGGTCCAGGGTCGGCTCCGTCGGCGCCGTCTCGAGCCTTCCTCGATCAGGAGCATTCTTGTTAGGGCATTGGTTTCGAAGCAAACGAGGTGCTGAACGTGGGCAGGATGGCCGCCGGCTCGACGACCAAGGTGAACTCGTGCGAGCGGCGAGACCAAAAGTCGCGGTATGGGTGCTCTGGGTACGCGGCGCGCGAGGCTGCCCGCGGCGACGCGCTCAGCTGCTCGAGATGCATCAGACTGCTCGGTGTGCTGCGTGGGCGCTCAGGCAGCTCCCCCATGAGCGCCAAGGACGGCGGCGAGCTTAGGCGTTGGGAAGAGCGCGATAGGGGGCGATGCGGGCTCAATTCGGCCGGAGACATAGGCTCGATACGGGCCATGGAATGTCTCCGATCTCTGTGTGGGCTGAGAGGCGCCGGCGATGGGCTGCGACGAGGCGCCGGCTCCATCGTCAGGTTCGGCCCATGTGGCGGCGAGGGCGGCCGAGGCTCACAGTCGTACCAGATCGGCTCCACCAGCTGCGCCTTGCGCTCCCACACTTGAACCGCACGCGCGGTTGTCGGGATGGCAAAGTCGGGGAGCCCGAGATGATCCCACGAGTACTCACGAGCGCAGTAGGACGACATCGAGGTCATGGACGACATGGAGTTCAGAAGCAGGGGATTCATGTGCAGCCCATGTGAATCGCACCCCTTGCGGCCCCTCGGGCTTCCAGCGCGGAGCTTGGCCTTGCCCGGGGCCCCACTAGTCGGCAGCTCAGGGCTTGCTGTGCGTGCATTCCGAAGCCTGACCGAATGTGCCTCGATGGCGGCGGCATTCGCTTTCTCCGCCGATCGCATTGAATATTTTGAGCTCGGGCGGGGCAAGTCGGTGGCCACTGTGGCTGGTGATGCTTTCAGCACCTCGCAAAAGATTCTGTCCTCGAGCAGCTTGCCGTGCAAAGCCTGCGCTCGGCTGGTCTGCTTCTCAAAAGGCGATTGAGCGCACAGCGGCTTTGGAGCCGTCTTGGGGCTCTTGTTCAAAGTCTCCACTGTGCTGACAGCCGCCGGGATGGGCTCGTTGTGGCTGGCCGGCTGCGGCAGCTGTGGTGGCGAAGTCAAATCTGGCTGCTCTGCTGGTAACCGCTTCTTCGGCTTGTGCTGGGTCGTGGGACTGTCAGGAGTCGGGGACAGAGTCGCGCGACGCTTTTCGATCTCGCTGATGATCATGTGTAGAGGACGCGCGATCATCGCACTCCAAAGGACCGGAGCTTGGCGAGCGGAAGCACGACGCACCTCTGGGGGTGGTCGGCACGCTAGTGCCGCTGATTCATTCCGTTCCGAAACTTGCGAAAGGGTCAGTTGAAACTTGGGACTGTGCTTCGCGCGGCGATCGTACGTCGGAAAATCTGAAAAGGCTCTGGGGCAACGGTTCAAAAACACCGGGGGGAGCTGATTTTGAAGATGTGCAGGAGCGTAAACAGAAAGTGCTGTCTCGGAATTTCGGAATCTGAAATTCTTAATTGTCTTTCAAGTTCGAAATCGCAGGGCAAGGCGCGGAATCTGGATTCTGGATGGCCCGCGCCGGTTCTTGTCAGCATTCTAAAATCCGGGGCGAGGCGCGGAATCTGGATTCTGGAATGCCCGCGCCGGGTCTTGGAATCTGTTCAACCCACTGTCCCTCTCGGGTCTCGCAGACTCGCACTCGCAAGCTTTTTGCATGCGCTGCCGCTCCGCGCTCGTGCTCCTCGTTGCGATGCAGCTCCTTAGCACCGCCATTTTGAATTTTGACTTGACTTGACTTGACTTGACTCCTTTGAACTTACATGTTCCTGTACGCTTCGAAGTGACGAAGTCCATGTTCGCGACTTCGCTTGCGCAATGACTAATAAGAGCATCCGGGAAGCGGCGGTCGCCTGGCTCGACGCCGCGGCCCCCGGCTATTGCTCACCAACAGATCACCCGCCGTCGGGTGACTGCCGCACCGGCCAAAAGGGCAGTTTTGCACTCAAGAACAGAACATCAAAGATCAGCTGGTTAGATGCCGTCGAGGAGTGCATTTTCTACTGCCTCGGGTGTGAGCGCTGCACGTTCATGACAGTAGCCATCCTGTCTGAGGGTTTATGGGCGCCAGACTGTAGCTGGTACGATGCTGCTGGCTGCAGTCGGCCAAAGGAGGACGGCGTGCCCGTGGGCAGCTTCTTCCATGGGCTTGTGCCTCGTGGCCTTCCTCCGCCAGCACCTGCACCGCGAAGGGCGCGGCTCGAAGTTCCACTGTCGCGCATCAACCGTTCTGTGGCGATACAACTCAGCGGCCACTTGATGCATTGCAACTACGCGTCGGTGGCGTTGCACTTGCGCGCATGCCGCGCACGCTTTGTGCAGTGCGAGCTGTTCGTGCACACGTGGAGCACGATGGCGCCGAAGACGATACACTGGAGTAACACCTTCCGCAAGGGCGCGAGCACCTCGAGCGCGGTGTGCGTCGCGAAGCTACGTGAGGAGTTACAGCCAGCGGAGGTGCTTGTCGAGGAGCAGGGCGTGCCATTTGCGGACGACTCCCTAGCACCCGACGGCGCGAACTTCACCGAGCGTCACGTGTTAGGCTGGGGTCCTGGGCGCTACTTTGGTTACATGCAGGCGCTGCACGGGATGGGGCAGTCCAGCATGCTGCGACGCAAGTTCGAGGCGCGCACGTCCGCCGAGCACACAGTGGCCGTGCGCATCCGACCCGACGATCGCACGAAGTCAGGCTACTCGGGTCTGTCGGCAGACGAGATGTCGATGCTCTGGGCTTGTATACAAGCCAAGGAACGAGGAGCAGGGAGCAGGAGGGGCACCCGATCGGCACACACAGGCACAAATCCGCCCCTGGGCGTGCTTGTTGGTTGTAACGTCGATGCCACTTTGTCGGTCGGCTCGACTGGCAACGATAACTGCTTCTTCGGCGCTCCGCATGATGTCGATGCGCTTCTGGGCGTCTTTGAGCGGAATGCCAGCGACGTGTACACTGAGGCCAAACGGCGAAATCTCTCGCTTTCCCGACACGAGAGCGCGCTTCTGCCTGTTGCTGCAGAGCTGGCGCACCTGCGACTCGCCAAGCGCGCGTACACGCCTGGCATGCTGCGAGCCTCTCGCGCCCCTCTACCCGAAGAGACATCTTGCCATCTCGACGACGTCCGCCTTCTGCTTCTTCCAGAGGCTGGTGGTCCCATGGGCGGTCTGGAACGATGAGGAGATTCTTGTACGTTCATGTAGAGCTTCCTAACGTTAGATGCGAGTTCTAATGTTATTAAGGAAGCATTAATTATATTCCTTCACGTTTTGTTAAAAATGTCATAAACAACTCCATCTAACCTTCCGCCGAGACGCGAGATACCGGACTGATCAGCTACACACGCACACACGCACCACACGCTCCACACGCTCCACACGCTCATGCGTCATGGCGAGACAGCCCGGGCTCATAGTAGCCTATCGGAGCGGGTATCTGGCACACATTCCATATCGCCTGGCAAAGCGCGCGTGAGCCCCCCCTAGCCCTACCCCTTCCGCCCGACAGAGGCCGGGCGAGAGGGCCACAGCCTGCGCCAACGCTCAAACCCAAAGGTCAAGCGCGTCGTCGCAGTCGCGGCACCACACGTAAGAAACGACGAGCTCCAGCAGGCTGTACTTGCCATCGTAAACTAGGTTAGCCAGAAGCTGCAGCGGGCTCTCAGCGCCCAGGCGAGCGTGGGTGCATAGTACCATTCCTTACACACCAGTCGCCAGTGCCTCTGCCATCTGCACTGCCGTTGCGAACTTACCTGCGCGCGCCGCACGCACTGCATGGAGGTCGCCATCCGCCTTCAGATGTGCGTGGTCGTGATATCCGGAGGCTATGGCCACGCGCAGCCACAAACATGCCATGTCCACGCACTCCTCGGCCGTCCGGCAGAGGATGCCAGGCCCCGTGGGCGACGTCTGGCTCTGGCCCGTGAGCGTGGCGGAGCGAGAGCAGCAGCATGCGAGGTTATAGAGGGAGCTCGGAGAGGGCACGCCCGCGTACTGGGTGTGTATCTCGCTGGCGAGCCGAAAGAGCGCGAACGCTTCAGAGAGCTGTGCGTGCGTCGCGGTCGGTTGGTTGAGCAGATGCATGCCGAGCTCGTGCACGTACATGAAGCCCTCGTAAGTACGCGGCAGGTGGTGACTGAGCACGTCGCTGGGCACGTCGCTGAACGGCTTGGCAGGAACCGAGCCGATTGGGAGTGGGGGAGGATTGGGTCGTGGGAAGCAGGAGCCACCCAAGACTGCCGCCGGCCTAGGCAGCGGAGGCAGAAAGGGGTTGGGCGTCGACGTCACAGCTAGTGCGGGATCGGCGGTGGCCGGTGCCCATGGCGACGCCACCGGGGCGTTCGCAAAGGCGATGGCTGCTCGGCGATCGGCGGCACATGCGGCGTACAAGCGCTCGAGATCGTCAATCGCCGCAGCCACGTCGGCCTCCGACGGCACGCCACCGGCGACGACGTTGTACAACACGATAGTGATGGTGATATGCTCGCTTTCGTGGCGCACAGGTGTCTTCGCGTAGCCCGTGAGGCCAGACCACACGTCGTGCTCGCTCCCGTAGCTGACACGCGCGGCGTTGGCGATGCCTGTCGGTGACAGCGGCACGGTACCAATCGATCCAGTCATTGCCGCTCCAAAAGCAGCTGGTGCCTTTGGAGCGGCTGCCTTTGGAGCGGCTCCAAAAGCGGCTTGTCCCGCGGGCCCCCCGAAGAGACAACCACCACCAAAACCGGCACATCCAAAAACGCCGGCACGGGGGGAGGGCATCTGCTGCTTCAGTGGCACTTGGACAGTCATCAGCACATTGAAGCGCGTGCCCATGCACTGCGGTCCAATCACACACGCCGTCGCCTTGCCTCGTGCCAGGGCATCTGCCTGCTCCGCGAGCGTCTCGGTTTGGGCGCCTCCCACCTGGTGCGCCGTCCTCTCGGCCTCGAGCCAATGGCGGTGCACCTTGCCGGCGGCATCGACGTGATGATGGAAGAGCTTGCTCCCCGCCGCGCCGTCTACTTGGAAGGCGACGCCTTGCGTGGTCGACAGCAACACCAGGTTCCGAGGGTCAGTGTCGCTCCGCGTTTGGTACTGCGTGGAGGCAGGATTCGAAACACACACGAGCGTGAGAGTCGGCGGTCGGCAGCCTTCACACGGGGCAAGCGAACGCAGGGCCGAGGACGAGGATGGCGCTCGGGCATCGCGGTTGGAGTCTGTTTCGCACATTGTGCGCCTCCGTGGCAAACTCCAGGGTCTCACGGCCTCCCAGCTGCGCTGACACTGGAAGAAAGGTAGTCTGGAATCGAATTGAGCACTGTTGGTCTAGTACGTCATGAGAAAGGTCCTTGGAGGCGTCCAGGCCCGCATAGCTTCCAAACGTACCGGCTTGCTTGAGGACGTCGCGTAGTGTGGTAGGTGCGAGGCCAGAGCTTCCGAACTTGTGGTTACCAGTGATGAGTGCCACTTGTGAAGCAGAGACGGTACCCAGCTTCTCGTTCCAATTGTCGGGCCGCACGGTAAAAAGCTTGACGCCGTTCTTGCTCTTCAGGTAGGTGTCGGTAATGTTGGGCCCATATGCAGAGAGGCTACCGCCTGTGCCCATACCGCGCGACACATCATCCCACGAGACGACCTTGCATGAGTATTGCGAATATGCTCCGCCCCGGCGGCGGCACGCTGCGTCTATGGATGCCATGGTCGCATCGGGCGTGGCAGCGCTCATTGCACTCTCGATTACAGAGCTTTCCAAGCGCGCGACTTCGGAGAGCGCGTGCTTTCCGAACGAGCGCGGCTTCGAGAGTGCTCGACTTTGTGAGCGCTCGACTTTGTGAGAGTCACCGGCAGATGTGGTCCCTATCGCCTATGGCGAACTATAAACTGATAACCACGCGACGGCGGCTGGGGCATTTCTGGGGCATGACCTCTCTTTGCCTTGACTTGCCTTGCCGTGAATCGTCGTGCGCACTCAGAAAGTGCCTCGTGAGTGCTGTCCACAGATGCTCGCGACCTTGGCCGCGGCCGTCTATTGCGGCTCGTTCCTGGTCTCGCGCCCGGCAGCAGCCCCCAATGGCCGTGCGGCCGTGCGCGTGCCTGCAGCGACAGTCCAGATGAAGGCCGGTAAGCTCGTCATCACCGACGGCACCGACTCCTTCTACGGCAGCCGCGCCATCTTCCAGTTCGTATACGATTTTGGCGAGTACGATAAGATCACCGCGTTCAGCTCGTCGAGCGCGAACGCCAAGAAGATGCTGCTCTCACGCAATGCCCGCTATTCGGGACTTTTGGACGTCCTCGAGTTCGCCGAGGGTGACTCGAGCAAGCTGAAGGCTGCCTTCAGCGGTGCTGACGCTTGGCTCACCGTCAATGCCGACGAGAGTACGGTGGTGGAGCACCTGAAAGCGGCACAGGCCGCCGGCGTCAAGCGCGCCTTCGTGCACCTGTCCGCGTCCGAGGCGCCGAAGGTTGACATCGCGTCCATCGGTAGCGCGCTCAAGGGCGGCCAACTCGCCTACACGGTGATGCGCACGGGCGGTCTGACCAAGAGCGGCTCGGGCGGCGGGCTGCTGGTCTCGGATGTGGACTTGCCCACGTGCGACGAGGTGCCGGCCGATGACGTCTTCCGCTTCATCACCGAAGCGCTCACGCTGCCCGAGGCCGAGGGTCGTACTTTCGCTCTCTGCCCGACGAGCGACTCGTCGCAGCTGCGCGCGATGCGATCTGCGGGCTGCAGCAGGCGCGAGGAGGTGCTTGCGCTGCTGCAGGGTAAGATCAAGGAGGGCGCCAAGGTGGAGGTGAACAAAAAGGAGCTCACGCCCGAAGAGGTCCAGGCCGCCGCCAAGTCGGATGCTGAGAAGGCTGCGGAGCGGGAGGAGGAGCTGAAGCAACTGCTCGCCAAGGCGAAGCAGCGGGGCGAAGAGACTCAGAAGCGGCTGGCCGCAGAGGAGGCGGCCAAGGAGAAGCTGCGCGCCGAGCGCCAGACCTACTTTGCCTCGAGCGGGCCGTCTCCGGACAAGACGGGTGCTCAAGGCGGCGGCGCTGCCAAGGACGATGAGACCAAGGACGGCGGCGAGGGCGGCGGTAAGGCTAACAAGGGCGACAACGACAAGCCCAAAAAGGACGATGACGACGACGGGCTGGCGCTCGTCTGAGCGAGCGAGCGCGCGCGCACGTAGGCCGCTTGTCCGGGCGCGGCAAGAGGTGGCCCGTTGCTGCTCTCTGTTGGGGTGGCGCCGGAACCGGCTTTACGCGTCAGCGTGGGCCAGTGGCGGCGGCCGACGTCGAGCGCTTTCACACAAGCACGCGGAGATCGAAAGTCAGAGGGCCAGGGCCCACCCGCACAGCAGCATACGCCCGCCGCGACCCGCGGGTGACGAGACTCGTGGTCGGCATATTGTATTTTGGATTTGGTCAGCACCGGTTGCTAATAGTATTAATAAAGCCACTGTCTCAGGGGCGGGCCCACACCGACGCCGCGGGCGCCGGATAGCCGGATAGGCGCCGGACGCCGCTGGGTCGTCTGACTCCGCAACGGTCGGGTCGCGCGCTCGCGCGCGCGTCGGTGACCCCCAAAACTCGGGTAAGGCTCGCACGTAGTCCGCAGAGGAGAGCCGCGACGTACACGCGACGGCTCTCTTCTCCGGTAACTATGCGTAGCTCTACATGTTGATGCGTTGAGTGTTGTCGTGAGAGCCCGTGTCCGCACCAACCTCGTCTCTGGAGGCCAGGGTGCGGTGTGCGCGCATCTTCCCGCCGTCCTCGGGCCTCGGCTGCCGCCGGGCTCAGCAGCGCAGCCGAATGAACATCTTCTTCATCATCCTGCTCTCGGACGAGACGTTACACCTGGCCGTGTCGACGGGCTTGTCGGGGTGGTCTTGCACCTTGGTGGGGATTTGCTTGCCGTGCAGGTCGACGGCGTCGAGGAAGGCGAGGATCTCGTTGAACGTCGCGTCCTTGAGCATGATCATGTGCTTCGCGAGCGTGTCCGCGAGCGCGAGGAACGCACGCTTCGCGTAGAACCATGTATCGGTGCCCAGCTTCTTCGGGTAGGGCTCGAGAGCCTTCATGATGCGTGAGATGCCAAACTCAAAGTTGCCCTTGGCGCAGTAGAGCGTGCCGATGACGAGGTTGATGATGCACAGGTGGAAGGCCTGCTTGTCGGGCTCGCCGCGCTCCTCCTCCCTCTCGACCTTGCGCATGAGCTCCTCGGCGTCTTCGTTCTGGCTCGTCATGATGTACGCGACGCACAGGTTGGCGAGCACGATGGCGGGGACCTGCAGGATGTTGGCCGCATGCTTCTTGACGGTGGGCTCGTAGTACCGGATGGCCTCCTTGAACTTGTTCTCCTGCAGGAAGAAGACATGCGCCACGTTGAGCACCCACACCTCGTGCTCGGAGCAGAACTCGGCCGACTGGCGGAAGATGCGCTCGACCATCGGGTAGTGCTCGAGATCCCAGTAGATGCGTCCCTGGCTCATGAGCACAGGGATGTAGCGCTCGAGCGCCTCGTCGTACAGCTTGAGCCAGCGCCGGATCTGGTCCTGGTCGCGCTGCAGCCGCGCGTCCTGGATGTTCTTGGTGAGCGAGCGAAGCTGGTCAATGTGCTTGCGCGAGAGGTCGTCGAACTTTCGGTACGCCTCGTCGGGCGCCGTCTGGACCATCAACGTCGCATCGAGGAACTCGTAGAGCTCGGGCGACATGTACTGGAACGTGAGGTGCGCGTTCTCGGCGAGCACGTCCGCGGCGAGGTCGTAGTACTGGTGCTTGCAGTAGAGCAGCATCAGGTTGACAAAGGTCTCGGGCGGGAAGGGAGGATTCGAGATCAGGAAGTTGAGCTTTCGGAAGCCTTGGGCGGGCTCCTTTTCCATGTGCATGAGCGCCGAATTATGGAGCGAGACGGGGTCGAGCTCGTCCTCGCCGCGCGGCGGCATGTCCGAGAGCGCCTCGCGCGCCGCGTCGTAATTCTTCATCTGGAACTCGATGGCCGCCTTGAGGTTGAAAGCCTCGATGAGCGCCGTCTCCTTGAGCACCAGCGAGTTGCCCACGGAGCGCACGTCAATGCCCTCGGTCTGAGAGCCGACGGAGAGCTCGGGGTGCTCGCGCACGCCGCGCTCGATGATCTCGGCGATCACCTTGAGCGCCGGCCCGTACTGCTTCTGCTGGTAGTGGCACAGCCCGATCGAGTACGCGAGCTCCGCGACGAAACCCGTCTTGGACATCGCCTCCGTGAAGCAGAGGCGCGCCTTTTCGTACAGGCTGGGCTCGGCGCCCTGCTGCTGCGCCTCCTTGTACATGACGCATGCCTGGTTCACGAGCGTGTCCGCGTCGTCCGGTGGGCACTGGTCGATGAGCGCGCGCGTGTTCATCAGGTCATCCTGCTCATACTTGATGGCGGCCTGCAACTGGATGACGCGCTGCCCCAAGGCGGACGAGTCGGCGACGGCCTGGCAAGCCTTGAGCGCCGGCTCGTACAGCCCCGCCTTGAAGAGCGCCTGCGCGTAGTACAGCTTGTACTCCTCGACCTCGGGGCACATCTTCATGAGCTGCTCGTACGACTGCATCGCGAGCTGGAAATCGGAGACGTAGTAGTAGCAGTAGGCGAGGAGCGAGAGCGCCGCGCGCGACATCGGGAACTCGAACTGCTTCTGCTGCAGCACCGCGATGGCGTCGTGGTACTTTCCGTCCCGGATCATGCTGTAGATCTGCTCCGTCGCCTTCCCGTCGCGCACCATTCCGAAGCCGCCGCCGCCGCCGCCACCCGCGGCGGTGCCCATCGCCGTTCGCATTCCCGTCATCGGGGGCGGCATCCCCATGCCGGTCCCTGGCCTCATGGTCCGCGCTGAGAGTCACGCTTGGTCACGGACCACCTGTTCGCCCGCGCAGTTGGCGGCGCCGGGGCAGGGCGTGTCGGCGCCGACCGTTGCGCAACACTCCACAAAAACTCTATACGATCTGTGAATGGAATCGAACAGTGTATTGAATCGAAAGCCGACGTGGACATCCTGGCGGCGTCGCGCCCCAAGGTACTCCCCCAAGGGTGCTGCTCGAGAAGTTTGGTGCCCCGATAGCCAGGAAAGCCCTCACTGCCCCTTGCGTCGCCTGGGCGGCTCGTGTTCTCGCCGGCTCGTGTGCTGCGACCGCCGCGAGCTAGCGCCGCGCACGTATGGAGTCGTCTCCTAAGCGCTCTGAGCGCTCTGCTTCGGACGCGGCGGCGAGCTCCACCTCGCTTGCCCAGGACGGCATCGAGAGCGGCGAGGGAGAGTTGTCAGACTCCCCTGCCTGCCCTGCTGAGGAGCTTAGCGCCAGCCGACGCGGAGCTGCCTCGCTGCGCGAGCGCAATCTACACGCCTTCGAGGAGGCGCACTTCCCGCCGTACCCTGCCGATCCGCCAGCGGAGGCACCCTTCGCGCTGCCAGCTGGCTACCTCGACCCCGACGCGCCTGTCTCAGCTCACAAGTGGTGCGCCCGCCTGTGCTGCTGCTGCCAAGCCCACGCACCTGCGCTGCTCCGCTCAGCGCTCGCTCTCCGTGACTCACCTGCGCCTGGCGTGCCGCCCTCTCTCCCGAGCTCGCAGGGAGCTCTCGCAGGCCCTCGCCGGACTGGCGGTCGAGCTCATGCAGAAGCGTCGCCAGCGGCTCGAGCTGGCGCACGAGCGCGCCCGGAGCCATCCGCACGCGCTGCACGCGCCGCGGGGCTACTCTATCGCCGAGGAGAAGGGCGGGCGCATGCGGCGGCCGACAGCGATCATGCGCTCGAACGTCGAGGTGGCTCGCCTCATGGCAGTGCCTGGCTCGAAGCAGCGCCAGCTCTCGCAGGACGAGTATGGCTACGGCGAGGAGGCGCCGCAGCACCTCTCGACGACGCGCCACAAGCGTGCCGAGGCGGCGGACGAGGCGCACGGCGGCGGCGGTGCGGCGGCGCACGGCACCAACGGCCAGACGACGCAGGCGCCCTCAGGCGAGCTGCCGCTATCGGCCAAGCGCGACCGCAGCGGCGGTGCACGCTCGGGTGGCGGCCGGCCGAGCGGCGGCGCGCGCAACGGCGGCAGCAACGTGCACGGACGCGCCGTGCCGCTGCCCATCGTGCAGGCGGTGCCGTCGGTGCTCACCGAGCCAGTGCTCGTGATCACCAACGCGACGATCCAAGCCATCTTACCGGCTGGAGTGCACGAGGAGCTGCCTAATATGGGAGTGCAGCGGCGCGTCGTCAGCGGCGTCATCGTCCGCAGCGGCGCGAGCGGCGCGGGCGGCGGCTCGGGCAGTGGCGCGGGCAGTGGCGCGGGCGCCGCGGGCAGCACTGCGGGCGGCGCCGCCGTGGGCGGCGCCGCCGTGGGCGGCGCCGCCGTGGGCGGCGCCGTGGGCACGGCGGCCGCCGCGGGCTCGAGCGCTGACGCGAGCGCGCTCAAGCGCAAGCGACGGCCACCGGGCTGGCTTGCGGGCCACGAGAACGGCGACGAGGGCGGCGGCGACGACGAAGCGGCCGATGCGAGCGCGGCCGCATCCGGCGCGTCGCCGACTACGCCCTTCGCAGCCGGTGGCGGCGGCGGCGGCGGCCATGACCGACCGCGGCCGCCCAAGAAGCGGCCCATCATCAGCGTGTACGCGACCCTCATCAATGGGCAACGCGATGCGCCGCCGCCCGCGCATCTCGTGGTGACGCCGTGCGCGGTCGCGGTGCTCGGCGTTCTGCCGCCGCCCTCATCGCGCTCGCGAGGGCCCATGCCGCCGCCGCTCGCCGCGAGTGCCAGTTCGGGCAGTCACCTTTCCGAGCGCTCGCCGGGTGGCCGGCACAACAAGGACAGCGGCGACAAGGGACACGGGAGCGCCGACGCCCGGTCGCTTGAGAAGCGGCGGCTGCACAAGGAGTCGTCACGGGAGAGCTCCAAGGAGGCCGTGGGGGAGGATGCCTTCCAGATTGAACTCGCCTCGCCCCGCATCATTGAGGTGGTCCGTGCCAAGGAGATCCATCTGCCGCAATGGCGCGTGCTCCCCCCCCACCTCATCCCCGAGCCGCTGGGCGAAGCATGGGCGCCGCGGCACAGGGCGACTTTGAAAGAGGGTCGCACCGGCAAGGCCCCCGGACGGAGTGGCAGCACCAGCAGCATCGGCAGCGCGGGCGGGGATGCGGGCGGTGCCGCCGCCAGCAGCGGCAGCGGTACACACGCAGCAGCAGCAGCCGCAGCAGCCCTAGCTGGCGATGCGGGCGACGCGGACGAGGATGAGGAGGACGGCATCGACGATGACGTCTACGAGCGCCGGCACGCGCGCACGCTCGAGCGCGCCATTGCCGCAGCGCGCTCAGTGGCGTTGGCGCTCTTCCAAAAGGAGCGCCAGAAGCAGCAGAGCCATCACAGCAGCGGCGGCGCGGATGGCAAGGCGGGAGAGGGTGCCCCCGTACGCACCATGACCGAAGAGGACGAATGGCGCTTTCGCCCTTCGGAGCTCGCTGCCCTGTGCGCGGCACAGCGCATGGGTCTCGACGGCGACGCGCCAGCGGCCGATGGCGATGCCGGTGGCGGCGCGGGCGGCGCGGCGGCGGGCTTCTTCGGGCGCATGGGCGGTAACAGCGGCGGGCGCGACAAGAAGGACGAGGACGCGGAGGGCGATGCAAAAGGGGCGGCCGGAGCCGCTGTGGAGCCGATTTCCCAGAACCCATCCGACGTCGATTTGCTTCGGATGTCGATGGACTCGGTGGACGCCGAGGCGTCCACGGCAGCCGACGCCGCCGACGCCGTTGACGCCGCCGATGCCGAGGATGAGGTCGATGAGCACTTGCCGACGAGCGCCGCGGCCGAGGGCGACGATGCTGATGCGGAGGCAGTCGACTTGGAGGACGAGGACGAGGACAATGCAAACATCGCCCTGGTCAACGTGGGAGACGTCGAAGACGCCGATGTTGCGGGCGATGACATGCACGGTGCCAATGGTGTGAACATTCACGGTGCCAATGGTGTGGATGCGACCACAGGAGAGGAGTCTGATGTCGTGCGCGACGACGACGGCGACGGCGAGGCAGCAGAGGATCAAGGGGCAGAGGCGCTGCACGGCTCCAAGCGCGCGCTCATGGAGGTGGACGACCCTTCGCACCAGGCGGCGGCGTGACCCGACCGATCGCACTTTCCGTGTGGTGTTTGGTACCGCCGGACTCCCAGACGACTCCCAGACGACACTCAGCCGCCCAGGGGCGCGGCGAGAGCGTGCGGCGAGGCGTGGCCAGTAAGAAGCGTTGTAGTCACGTTGAGAGCGGGTGTGCTTTCGTATCGTAAGTGATTTATCGTTTACCAATCGTTCGCAATTGCAATACCGCGACCATAACAAAATTACAAAGCGGTCTGAGCGTATAATTTTACGGCCCCCGTCTTAGGCGTGGCTGCGGTGCGGTCCCCGGCTTGGTCCATAACGAAACTGTGCAACACTGGCTCGTGGCTGATTTCAACTCTCGCGTTGGGGGAGTAACGCGGGAGATGCATGTCCTCGACTCGACGTACGTGCCATTCTGTCATCCCCATCGCTCGCCTTCTGCACCTTCCTTAGAGTAACATGACCATGTGCTTTATGACCGCCTCGGAGTCTGAGCCGCTTCAGGCGCCGCCGCCGCGCCGCAGCCGCTCCTGCCTCGCAAACTGCTCGAGCGTCTGAAAGCCCGCGGCGGGCTCGGGTAGCGTCCGGCGAGGGCTGCCAGCCGCCGGCGTGTAGAGCGTGGCGGGCGTGCGGCGGGGTGCCTCGCCCTCGTCATCCTCTTCACGGTCCTCTTCACGGCCGGCCCCACGAGCAGCCTGGGGCACGCGGCGCTGGCTCGCGCCCATTACGGCGCCGGTCGAGCCCGCTGCTCCGCGAGCCAGCCGCGGCGCCGTAATGGGCGCGTCGCGGCCCAGCCGCTCCGCGCCATAGGGCTCGCTGAGCTCGAGGTCTTCATCTGGGGGCGCCGCCTCGAGCATCTGGGAGCCGAGCACGAGAGCCACCGAGAGGCCGGTGGGCGAGAGCGCGTGCGCGAGAGCGCGGGGCACCGCCGAGGGCGACGAGCGACGGTAGCTTCGGGGGGGGCTGTGTGCGCCACCCCCCGAGGGGGAGCCTGGGGAGGAGCCCTTGCGCCCTGGGGTGGGGAGGCCACCGGGCGCCGGTGTGAAGCGCGGTGTGAAGCGCGGCGAGGACGGTGGCGGCGCCGCCTGCTGGAAGCTGAGGGCCGAGCGGCGCTGGTGCACGACCGCACCGCGCACCAGGTGCGCCGCCATGCGCGCGTGCCTCGATTGCAAGGAGCTCTCCGCGGGCGAGTTTCCGATTCGCTCGGCCGCCTGGAGGGCCGCGACGTCAAAGCCGTCCTCAGTGAAGCGGCCGGGCTTTTCCCAATTGTGACTCCACGAGAGGGCACGCCAGTGGAAGAAGACGAGGCCGGCGAGCCGCTTGCAGTAGTAGCCGAAGGCGGAGGCGAGCCGCAGCTGGCGCCCACTCGCGCTCGCCGCGGCCGCGCGCAGCATGTCGAGCGCGACGGCCGCGTCGCGCCGCTCGCGGCGCGAACAGACCGAGAGCGCGCGCCACATGCGCACCACCTCGCCGCATGTCCTCTGGCACTTGCCAGTCAGCCGGCTGGAGGCTTCGCGCTCGAGCCGCTCACGACGCGCGCGCCGGTAGGAGTGGAAGCGCTTCCATCGACTCAAGGTTGAGTACTTGCGTCCCGCGAAGGCGTGCGCGGCGGCCGTGTGCAGCTGGCGCTTTGCATGCAGCAGCTGCTGCCGCCAGGACGTGAGCGCGCCGTAGAGCTTGCTCGAGCGCATGCGCAACGCGACCACCTGGCCCGTCATCTGGCGGCGCGCGTACTTGTTCCACTGATAGATGGCGACGGCGCTGGCGCCGCGCAGCAAGCGAGCGACGCGCTCGAGCACGAGCTCACGCCGCTGGGCCACCTGCGCCTCGCGCACCTGCCACTGGCGCAGCGCGAGCCGAAGCCGCTGCTTCCACACGATCTCCCCCATCTCGTCCGCCGCCAGGTCTTGCTCGACCACCGTCCTGGTGAACCGTTTCCAAGCGACCATGGTGAGCTCAAGTAGACGGCCAGTCACGGCCAGCAGGATGGCACCCAGCCGGTGTGAACGGACCACGAGGCCCCGCCACGCGCTGAGGACGCGCCACGTGGTCGCGGACGCGAAGCGCGACGAGAGCTGCTCGAAGAGCGCGCCGTGTCGAGCGCGCAGCCGCGCGAGCTTGCGCCAGTGCTCGAAAAGGACGCGGCGCGCCGTCCCGCCAAAGTGCAGGTTGGCCATGCCTTGGGCGGCAAATGTGCGCGTCGCCATGGCGCTCGTGAGGTGCCAACGGTCGAACGCGGTGCGCCGGCGGCTTGCGCTGGCGGCCGCATCGGCGAGCAGTCGCACCGAGGCCCGCGAGTGAGCGTACACGCGCCACGAGGTCACGATGGCCGAGAGGGCCCGAGCGCGCGCGCGCCGGCGGTGCGCGTCGAGCGCGGTCTGGTTGGCACGGGCGCGGATGATCTCTAGCCGAGCGTAGCGTGCCGTCTCGGTGTGCAGTCGCCATGCATGCACGATGCGATGGGCGAGTGTGGTGCGCCACAGCCCGAGCGCGCGCACGGTGCAACGGTACAGGTGCGAGTGCTGCCGCGCGTGCTTGCGCAGCTCGAAGAGGCCGTGCGACAGGCTCGCCTTGCGCGCGTGCTGCGACGCCGCGGCCGACATGCGCCAATGCGTTAGGATCTCGTGCCGGCGCAGGAACTGGCGCCGAGCGGCCAGGTACCGCTGGCGCAGCTCGAGCGCGGACACCTTGGCAGTCCAATAGTGCCAGCGGCGCAGCCGTCGCTGGAGGTCGCGCTCGACATTGGTACCGGTGAGAACCTCGAGCAGCCGCTCGAGGCGCGTGGTCTGCTCGATCTGCTTAAAGGCCACCTCGACGTAGAAGGAGCGGTTGATCGTGCGCAAGCGCTCGAAGTGGACTTCGCACCTGTACCTCCACAGGGTATAGAAGCCGCTCGCGAGGTCCCTCCGCCCCGTCTTGCCGAGCAAGATCCGCATGATCGCGCCAATGCGCGCCTCCGTGGCCCACTCCGCGAAGCGCACCGAGAGCAGCTTGGCGGCGAGGTCGTGCAGGTGCTCGAGCACGCGCGTCGACAGCTTCGACTCGAAGCACGCCATCTGCCAGACACACTTCCACTCCATGAGAGCGCCGGTCAGCTCCTTGTTCGCCACACGCGTGGCCATCGCACTCGCCGTCGCGCGCAGCTGCCGGCGCGCCTCGACGAGTTCCATCCAAGCGCCCATGCACAGCGCCACGTTGCGGTGAAGGAGCTTGCCGATGAACTTGGCCACGATCTCGTCACGTCGAGATCGCAGGTTGAGCACCTTGGCCCACGCGCGCAGCACACGCGACTCGAGTCCGCGGCTCCAGAAGCCGAGTGAGCGCTTCGCCTTGCGCTGCTGGTCGGCGCGACGCCGTGCGAGGCCGGCCCACCGTTGGAAGCAGCCGTACCACGTCTTCGAGAGGAAGGCGGCCGCGGCCTTGCGCAAGGCCGTGTACTTGGCAGTGCCATGGATCGAGGCGAGGCGCCAACGGCCAAAGCCCGTCTCGAGGGCAGCACCGCCCCACGCCTCGAGGGCATGCTGCATGCTGCGCGAGAGGCGCGAGGCGCCGCGCGCGAGGGCGCACCACGCGTTGAGCGCACCCCGCTTGGCGGCGGTGGCCTTTCCGCCCACGAGCTCGTTCGTGAGGAGCGCGACGGTGCCCAGCATGGCGCTGAGCTCGCGCCAGCGCAGCCACGCCGTGCGCTTGAGGCAGTACTCGGCGTGCGCGGCCGAGCTCTCAAAGTGGCCGCTGAAGAGAGCCGAGAGCTCGGCGAATGCATGCCACGCGCGCACGCCCTCCCGGAGCAGTACGCGTCGCGAGTTGCCGCCAACCGCCGCGGAGAGGATGGCGAGATCGCGTGCTTCGGCCGACCACTTGTGCAGCACGTACGACATCTGCTGCTGCACGGACGCCTCGTACTTGTCGTCGCAGAAGGCCTTGGCCTTGAGCAGCGCGCGCGTGAGGCTCCTCCACGCACTGAACGTGAGCTGGCCCAGACTGAGAAAGTGGCGCGCGATGCCGACCTTGACCTGCCGCTCGCAATCACAGGTCATCAGAGGTCAATCAGAGGCCAATCAGAGGTCAATCAGAGTCCAATCAGAGGTCAATCAGAGGCCAATCAGAGGTCAATCAGAGGCCATCAGAGGCGGATCTTGACCTGCCGCTCGCAATCAGAGGCCATCAGAGGTCAATCAGAGGCCATCAGAGGTTAATCAGAGGCGGATCTTGACCTGCCGCTCGCGGAAGGCATTGAGGTGCGCATAGTTGCGCCAGCCCAAGAAGACGCGCAGCGTGAGCGTGCCTTCAAAGTGCAGGCGTGACGCCAGCATCCCGAGGCGCTCGTTCTTCCACTCGCGGCACGCGTCGCGCCAGCGCACCAAGACGAGCTGCTCGAGGCGCGACAAAAAGTAGTGGAGGGCCTTGCTGTGCTTGGACTGCATGATCTTGCCCGTCTGCGCCAGAGCCCTCCAGAAGAGCATCACGGAGCGCAGGATGCCCGTCGACCAGAACAGGCCGGCCGCTCGCTCCTCGATCTGCACGCGCACCGCGAACCGGTACTCATCAAACGCCCAACGGCCGAGCGCCTGCGCCGAGTGCGCGATGGCCAGGCCGGTGAGCATCGACGCCTTGACGCGGAACTGGGCCATCTCTGTCCACGCGCCGAAGGCGGCCGCCTCCTCGAAGCAGCGCCAGCGCAGCCCCGACCAGGTGAGCAATCCCTCGGCCTCCTGCAGCGTCCGTCCACGGTATGGGATCTGGAGCGCGCCCTGGAGTGCCTCGAGCGCGGCCCGGTCGTCCGCCTCCTCGTGCGCCCACTCATGCCACATGCGGAAGATGACCGAGGTGTTGCGCACGAAGAGCTGGCGGAGCCCCTGCGCGAGCCCCGACGAGAGGTGCGCGTGGAACACCCAGATGCGCAGAAAGTCCGCCCAGACGCGCTCACGACGGCGCTGCGCCACCTCGAGGGCCGCCTGCTTGCATGCGAGCCGCTTGCGCACCACGCGCAGCCACGCGTGGAACGTGGCGTCGAGCATCTTGCCGAGAAGGCGCGCGACGCGCTGCTTCACCTGCTGGCGCTGCACCACGAGGCCGCGCCACGCGAGCGTGATCCTCGTCAGGGAGCCGTTGGCGAGCATCGAGTAGGCCCGTCGGAGCTTTCGCATCTGCACGGCGCGCTCTGTCGCGAGTCGCTGCCACCGACGGAGCATGCCGAGCGCGCGCGGGTTGGCCACGCGACGCAGGATCACGCGCAGCTCGAGCACGCGCTGGTACTGCTCCAAGAGCGCTTGGAACCCGCGCGCTGCCTCCATGTGGAGGAGGCGACCCCCAAAAGCGAGCGCCTTCCGGTGAGCGGCAGACTCCTTATCGAGGGTCGCTACGTACTCGCCGCGCCAGGCCATCCAGCCGCGCGTGAGCTCGCGGCACGCGAGCCGGCGCATGGTCGAGATCATCAGCCGGTGCTGCCGGCCCAGGGTGTACCAAGCGCCCAGCACGGCGCGAGCTTCCTTGAGACGGAGCAGCGCGGAGATGCGCCGGAGCTCAAGGGCGTGCTCGTGCAGCTCGATGAGGGTGTTGAAGGCCGCGCGCTTGCCCCGGTGCATCACCGTCTGGGCGACGGCCGCCATCTTTGCGAGCTTGTGCATGCGCTCCTCCGCCATCGCCGACCATGCGAGCCAGCCCTTCGTCAAGCTTCGGTTCATGAGGCGCGCGAGCACGCGCCGCCCCTTGGCCTGTGCCTCGCGCTCGGCCTCGAGCTGCTCGATGAGCTTGTGCATTGCTTGGGCAAGCTCCTGATTGCGCCAACGGCCGTGGGCCGCGCCGAGCTGGGCACGCATGATGGCGGCCTCCATCGCCTTCTCGCGCCACGCGGCGAGCGCCTTGCACTCGCCCGAGCGCGTGAGGAACGCGACGGACTTGGTGAGCAGCAGCCGCTCCGTGTGCTTGTGCTCCCACGCGGCGTGCCATGCGCGCAGGTGCTTGAGCCCGCGCGACGAGTGCGCCGTCCAGGCCGCGAGCTCGTTGCGCTGCCGACGGGTAATGCGACGCTGAGCATACGAGTGGAAGGCGAGCAGCACCTTGAGAGTGAGGCCGCCCACCCAGAAGCTGATGGCGCGGCGCGCGGCCTGGCGCTCCTCCTTTTGGAGCTCGACGAAGCGCAGCCAGCCGGTGAAGACGAGCGACTGCAGCTTGTAGAGCATGCGCGTGAGGAACGGGAGCACCTGCATGCAATGAGGGAGGCAATCAGAGGTCATCAGAGGCAATCAGAGGTCATCAGAGGCAATCAGAGGTCATCAGAGGCAATCA
>ENA-UOXO01000506-UOXO01000506.1-mixed-culture-metagenome-genome-assembly--contig:-NODE-506-length-29943-cov-47.321233_pt1 | contig 29943 bp, 15 predicted proteins | sample MGYA00238162_ERZ761640 | MGnify/ENA primary metagenome ERZ761640 (study PRJEB28914, sample SAMN08778297) | mixed culture metagenome | isolation source: Freshwater growth medium | place: USA...
ACGCATTGGTAGGCATCCTCGTGGGGGACAAGGAGGAGCCCAGCAGCAAGCGCGGCCACGGCGACGCGTGCGCGAGCGCTGGCGGCGTGCGGACGGCGACGCTCGCTAGCCGGCCCTTGAGAGAGGGCCGCGCGCCCGCCGTGAGGGTCCGCTGTGGGCGTTTGGGACCGGTCAAACGAGTATTGTACCGACCTCGTACATGCTTGGGCCGGAGGTACACGCATCAGTAACGTGTGTAGGCTTTACTAACGACCCGCACAGACTCATTTGTCGGAAAGCGACGCGCTTGGTTTCACCCTGGCATGCAACACGTCCCGCCGGCCCGCGGGCACACCGCCCAGCCCGCAATGCCGTCGCGCGCCACTCACGGCACACGAGGCCACTCCCCGCGGCCGCCACAGCGTGCATGCATGTTCATGCCGCGTGCGGCACGTGTTCGGCCAGGACCAGAGAGCCAAAGTTGTAATCTGGCTTCTTGAGGCCGAGGGCCGGCAGCAAATCCGACGGACGTGGCGCACCTGTGCCGGCCAAGCAGGCATAAAAGTGCAGCAGCTTCAGCTCTTCGTGCGCATAGCTGGCGAGCTTGAGCGCCTGGGCAGTCGGTCCACCAATGCGCAGTCCCAGCCTCGACCGCATGGGAACGCCGAGGAGATCGACCTCGCACGCCATATCGACCATCTCTCTGAGTTTGTGTACATCAGTCGCAGCATCGATGGAAAGGAGAATGGCCTCCGCGCCCGCGTCACCGAGATTCGCTGCAATCAACTGCACGGCGTAAGGATCCATACAGAGCTCATTTGACATGAGCGCGCGGGCACGCAGGCCAAGGCCGTGCGCAGCCTTAAGAGCAGCTACGCTGGCGTCCGATGTGACTGAGATGCAAACGCCTCCGCCGTTAGCAGCGGATCCCATTGCGGACACGGCCTCGACTGTATCGACGACTGGATGCAGCACAGACGCGATGCCCTTTACTGGATTACCATTTTTGAACAGATGAGCCAGCGCTGCGCTCATCCGATCGGTCGCAACAGCGTGCATTCCAACGTGACACTGGATGCCCGTTGGCACCTCCACCATCCGCCCCGATTGCGAGTCGTAAAACGTCGTTGACAGAGCGCGCCGTGACGCACGCCGCAAGCCGCATCGCATTCCACGTTGACGTTTAGGTATAGCCCGAGCTACCGCGTAGCGTCGCCGTCGAGCTCGACGAGTTCTTCGCACGCACTCCGAAAGCCGCCCAAGTCAAGTCAAGCATGTCAAGTCACTAAAAAGCCGCCCAACCCCAGGACGGCGGTTTACACAAAGGGAGAATAGGTGATCGCAATTGAGGAACACATTTACGGAGGAGCAGGGTCCCCGCGGCACATACACACAAGTAGACAAGTTCATCATACGCGCCGTGCTTCGTAGTTCGTACATTAGCGCACAACGCCGTCTCCCGCATCCGGGTCGATCGGCCGTGCTGGTAACCCTCAGCAATCCAGCCGCCTGATCATCGGCCGATTGCTGACGAACCTGCGGTGCGCCGCTTACAGCAGCTCAATGACGCCCATCTCCGAATTGTCGCCGCGCCGGAAGCCGTCGCGGAGCACGCGCGTGTACCCGCCGTCGCGGTTCGCGTAGCGCTCGGGAACCTGCTCAAAGAGCGCGTGCACAAGCTGCTTGTCGTAAATGTAGCCGAGCGCTTGACGGCGGGCGTGCAGCGAGCCATCCTTGGCGAGCGTAACCATGTGGTCAGCCTGCGGAGAGCGGGGATGTGCGCACAGGCACGCGATGGTTGAGCGACGAGCACAGCGTCCGAATTGGAGCTTGGCATTCGAGTGCCTCGGCAGATATGCATGCTTACCGTCTTGCGAACCGCCTTGACGTGCGCGAGCGTCGAGCGAATGCGGCCGTGGCGGATGAGCTCCGTGGTGAGGCCGCGAAGCAGGGCCTTGCGCTGGTCGGCCGGACGGCCGAGGTGGTTGACCTTGTCGCCGTGGCGCTGCGCGCAGGCAAACGGAGGCAGCCGGCGACGCGTCAGCTCGGGCGCAGCGAGCAGCAGGCCAGGCAAAGCAGAGCGGATGGATGGTCTCTCGAAGCTGTCAGTGGTTCGGTGCCACGGCAGCACGCACCATCATCTCGATCCCCGTGGAGCGCGAGCACGCAGCAGCAGCAGAGGCAGGCCGGATCGGCGCAAGCGGCACAAAGGCCGAAGCCAGGCCGACCATCGCCAGTGCAAGAAGTAGACGTGACATTGACGTCCCGGAGGCTGAGGAAAGGCCAAGGACGGTCGGACCTCGCAGCTCGGACAGATCTCCATGACTGTGAACCCTTTCACATCTGGTAAAACCTGGCAAACTGAATGCTGCTGAAGTTCGCCACAAGGGATACGGGCGTGTTTGATGGGCGATCTCCCCATCCAGAAACGCTCAAATTGCTTGAGCAATCAGGAGCGGGGGAGGAACTGGGGGAGGCTCTGGGCCGATTCCTGGGCCACCAACCGTCGGCACGGAAGGATGAGAAAGGCCGTCGGATCCGATTTCATTTCCCGCGAGGGCCGCGGTGACGACAGGTACACCGCCGTGCCACCGCGCTACAGCGAGAACTACCGATCTGCGGCGAACAGCGAGCCACCTCGCTACGGTGGCGGCGGCAGCTGCGAGAAGGAGCAGCATGCAACCGGCACGCCACGCTTCGCCCAAGGCCACGCCAACCCGCCGCCTCCCCCAGCCACACGGCTCGAGGAAACACCCTCGTACTTTCTCTCGCGCGCCGAGGCGGCCGCTGCGCTACTGCGCCGCACGCAAGTGGAATCAGAGGCCCGCGTGCTGCCGCCGCCGCACGATCCTGAGGCGGGCTGGAGCCGCCACGCCTCGCCACACCACCGCGACGACGCAATACGCTACTACGACGATCGAGCACCTCGGCACAACAATCGCGCCCCGCGGGACGTGACGAGGTCCTACTACGACGGCTACGGCAGTGGCGGCGAGGCGCCGCAATCACGCGGGGGTCCTCGCGACGGCCCACGCTCCTACGACGAACAGCGCGAGCGCCTGCCCCGCGACGGGTACAGCAGCGGCGGCGACGCAGAGGAGGCGCACCGCCCCGACAGCGCTCGGCCAGATCGGCCAGATCGGGGCTACTTTGACAACGGTCGGGATGGCTATCGGAGCCACACGTCGAGCAACGGACGCCTGCCCTCGTCCGCAGTCTCGCGTGTGCCTTCACGGGCAGGCTCGGCCTCCGGCTCGCACTCGGCCTCGCGCGTCGGCGGCAGCAGCCTCAGTGGCTTTGGCTGCTGCGGCGCGCCGTGTCGGGCAGCGCCCCTGACGGCGAGCCGCGCCACGAGCCGGCCGTGCAGCGCCGTGTCGGGCAGCGCCATGTCGGGCAGCGCCGTGTCGGGCAGCGCTATGTCGCGAGCCTCGACGGCGTCGCGCCGGCCGCCGGGCGGCCTGGCGACCGACCTAGCGCCCGTGGGCTTCCAGTACACAGCAATCCCCGCTCGCTGCCTCACGCCGTATACGTACGAGCTGGACGCCCGGGACGACGCGTTCGACGCGGTTCGATCCGAGGGCGGGCGTTCGGTCAGCGCATCAGCCTATGGCGGGTACGCCGCTTCCGTCGCCTCGTCGGCGTCGCGCTCGCTCGCCGCGTCGCTCGCTGCCACCGCCTACGGCGTGAGCATCGTCCCGGGCTCGAACGCCGTCAGCAGCCACGCACTCGCCGAGGGCTTCTGGACGGCGTGGCGGCAGAAGCAGCTGCCCCCCGGCGTGCCCGCATCCGGCCAAGTGGCCGTCATCTGCGAGGTACGCTACGACTGCCCGCCAGGCGGCTCGATGACGACGCGCCACGACGGCGCCAAGTACGAACGGTACGTGGAGCAGGTTCGCGCCGTGGTCGAGACGGCCCTCGGTCCCCGCGGCGTCTTCGTGTGCGTGCCGGCGGACCGGGCACGCGCCGCATCGGGCAGCTCGAGCTATGAGGCCCACTGGCAGACGCCCCACGGGCCGCGGCTTGGCGCCTTCGAGCTGCAGGCGTGCTTCCACTCACCGGAGCTCGGCCTTGCCTCGGAGCTGCTCTTCTCGAAGCTGCTCACTCGAAAGTGGCCCAACACGGCGCGCCTCGAGCGGATGCTTCGGGGATTCACGCGGACCGTCGTGCTGCGCCCCTACGTGCGCTCGGATGAGGGCGACGAGATTCCGGCGCACCCGCTGCCGCCAGAGCTGCGTGTTCGCAACGGCTCTGCGGCGCCCTCTGCGCCGCTCGTGCCGACTGAGGTTGTGACCGTCGGCGCGCTGCCGTTCGGCCCGCGCACACTCACCGGCGCGCCGGTGAGCGCCGTGGCGGAGACCCACGAGGCCTCTGTCCACGAGGCGCGCGAGCGCATTGCGCAGTTCATGCACGCGCGCGAGGTGGTGTTCAACGGCGCAGGCGAGCCGAATCTGCCGTCGGTGGCCCAGGCGTGGGACGTTCTGCACACGAATCCGCAGCGTCGGGCCGCCAACATGGATGTGCTGCAGGGCATTGCCAGGATTCTCAAGGAGTACCCGCAGGTGCTGTGCGAGGTGCACGGCGAGACAGGGCGCGCCAACTCGGCGCCGATGCCGCTCGCCGAGTTGCTCCGTCTCGACCCGGTGCGTGACGTGGCGAAGTGCATGGGCATCCTGGCGCACAAGCGCGCTCAGGCGTGCCTCGACGCGCTGGTCGCCGAAGGGGTGCCTCAGGAGCAGCTGTTCGTGACGCACAAGGGGATGGGCGGCAAGCTCGGCGTCCAGTTCATGCCCTCGACGGAGGCGATCAAGGATGCCAAGGCGGACGCTGGCATCCTACGCAACAAGTCCACCGAGCCGGTCAAGGCGCTCAGCTTCACGCTCACGCGGGGGTGCGAGTCCGAGGTGTACGTCACCCTGGGTGATGAGTGCACCGACTTCGAGCCCTTCGCCGTCAACCTGCATGAGCTCATCTTCGGGCTAGCCGACGTGGCCGACGGCCCGTTGGATGTACCCGTGCGCCTCACGCCACGGGCCGCGGATTTCGAGCTGCCGATTGAGTTCGTGCGCCCAGGCTCGAATGCTCGCATCGGCTCAGGCAGCTGCAAGTGCACGCTGCGCGCGACGGGTCGGCGCGCGCCTGGCTGCACGCTCCCTCGTCAGCCGTTTGAGGTGATCTCGGACCCGGAGCTCAAGGGTCGGCACACGCTCGCATGGCAAGGCTACGTGGAGGGCCTAGAGCTCGTCAATGGCGGCCCCGCGGGCCAGACGGTCGCCACGTGGCCTGGGCTGCATGGCGTCCCCGCCATGAGTGAGCTGCAGCGCTCTGCGAATGCGTTCGTGCTGCCGCAGATGAGACTGGCCATCGAGGTGGATCGGGCCCCAGCGCCGACCCCTCCGCCGGCCGCTGCGCCCGCCGTTGCCGTCGCGCCCGCCGCGCCCGCGATGGCACCCGCGCCGCGGGCGCCCGCCGTTGTGCCAGCGCCGACCCACTCGCCGGCGCGCGCCGAGTCGGGCATCGAGTCGGACGCCCCAGCGCGCCGTGTCGAGCGCCATCCGAAGCTCACGTGGAAGAGCCCGAGCGGGCGCGTCCCCAGCGGTCTCGAAGAGAAGGCTGTGGGGAAACAGCCAGGCTTGCTCCTCGAGCGTCGCAGGGCACACAGCCTCGAGGCCGCACGAGTCGCGTGTGAGGACGAGCCGACGATTCTGGGCTTCTTTGTGAGTGGGCCGGCCGGCGAGCCGCCGCCATTCCCCACAGAGTACCAGCCTGTGGTGGCAGGTAGCTGGTACGACGAGCCTGGCGCCCGCTGGGTGAAGCGCGACACGACGCAATGGCACTACATCGCCGAGCGCGCAGCGACCGCCCCGAGCGGCGCCCAGGATGAGTCGTCGGATGCGCCCAGGTCCCCTGGCCCGCGAGTGCAGCCGCCCGCCCCGGCGCCCGCCCCGGCGCCCGCCCCGGCGCCCGCCCCGGCGCCCGCCCCAGCGCCCAAGGCTGCGCTCGCCCCGGCGCCCACGGCGCAGCCTAAGGCAATCGCGCCGGACGACGAATACGGCATGGACGATGATCAGGAGGCGGACCTCGAGGCATTCTTGGCACGAGGATGAGAATCAGGACGACATTGCTCGCACATCGGCCGTCGCGCGGCGGGCGTTTGATGATGTGCTCAATAAAACGATCCGTTAAGCGCGTGGAGGCCACTTGGTCGAATTTTGGTCCCGGAGTCGCGAACGGAAGGCACACCGTTAACGGTTAAGCGCCGCCGCCGGGGAAGGAAAAGCCCGATGCGCGAGTAGTAAGACCGGTACACGACGAAAATTTAACGATTTCAAAATAGTAGTTACGCGGCTCGGTGCGCGGCGCGGCGCGTGACCGTGTGCAGACCAGCAGACGTCACGGCCGGCGCAGGACTGACGCCAGGTTCACCGGTCCGGCTCGCCGCGCGCCCCACTCGCCGACCGCCACGACCGCACACGCCCCCGCTCGCGTGTCATCCCGTAGCTCGACCCGTAGCAATACCATGCACCATCGGCATCGTACGCGCAGTTTGAAGCTTTTTCGGATTTCGGACCTCGGCGACGAGACCACACGCCGCACCGGACCGCAAAGGCCATCGGCCAACGCCCCGGCCCACGCGGGCGGAAGCTTGCAGCGTGCGTCTTCCGCGTGTCCGAGCCGCAGGTTGCCGCACCACACGAAAAAACAGACTCGTGCATGCAAGAAGAGGATAAGAAGAGGAGCTCAGAAAAGAGCTTGGCGGGGGCCTTCGATGGCGGTGGTGGCACAGCGATGTGAGTTCCACGGGCACGAGACGCGCCCCCGCTCCGGGCAAAGCGCGTGCGTCATGCCACCCCAAACTGGGCCGCGCACGTGCGGCAGCGCCGAGTGCGCGATGTTCACGCTCGTGCGGCAGTACCGCCCTTTGGAAGCATCGCGCACGAGCACGAGCTCGCGGCCCGCCTCGACGCACGCGCGCACGCCCGCGGCGACGCGCAGAGCGTGATGCACATGCGCGGCCCACACAAAGTGCATCCACGGCGTGCCAATCCCGACCTCTTTAAGCGCCGCGAGGTAGGCGCTGTGCTGCTCGTAGACGGCCACGAAGGTATCCGCGGTCGCCGACGGCGCGGCCACCAGCCAGTCGTTGACGAAGTAATTGTACTCCGCCTCGGCCGCCATGTCCTTGTCGTTGTCCGTGCCCACCATGCGAAGGTACCGGCTGGTCGTGCACACGTCACAGATGAGCCCCTCACCCGTGCACTCATGCTTCGTGTGCTCGTAGCCGGCCTCAAGCGCACGCGACAGGCCCTCGGTCCCGGGATCCGGCCGGCAGCACTGCGACGGGAACCACAGCTGCGCGCGCGGGAGATTCGACAGCACGAGCGGGGCGAGGAGCAACGCATCGATGCGCATAGCCAACACGAGGTCGTACGTCGTGCCCTTGCGCTGCTCGGAGCTGCGCTTCGCACGGAGCGCCGCGGCGAGTGCCGCGCTGAAGGAGAGCGCCTTGCCAATGCCGCGCCGTTCCGGCTGATGCGACGACCATGCTGGGCGATAGAGCTTGTCGATGTACGGGCCTAATCGTGGGTTCCAGGTGTAAACGAACAGATCACTCTGGCACCCAGGGTTAGCCTCAAGCAAGTTCTGACGGAGCATGTGGTAAGCGAGCTGCACGACCGTCTGGTCGGCCCCATCCGCGGGCACCCAGCTCGGCGGGTCCTGAAGCGTGCCAACCTTCCCCACTAGCAGCACCGCCAGCCGCATGGCCGCTGTCGGCTGATACCAAGCCCAGCGACTGCTGCTGTTGCTGCCGTCAAATCTGCCTTGTCCGCCGCCTCTCCCGCCGATGAGAAGTGCCTGGCGGCTACGTCTACTCGTAGCCTTGGCACGGCGCGGACGCGCTGTACCGTTGACTTTGAGGGCGCCGGGAGGCATCTGGTAGGTTTGGAAATTGGGCACATCGCGCTGCAAGCTGGAAGTGTTGCACGTGTGGTACCATGAGCAGTCCTTCCACTGCTGCGAGAAGCTCACAAATCGGCAGCGCGCGCAACGGCTACAATGGTCGAGGCACGCACGCAGCGCGGCATCACCTTCTTTGCTCCACACCGCGGCCGGCAGCGACCCGAACACGCCCTTCTGGCCCAGCTCGCAGTCAGTGAATTCGGCAGCGCTCTCGGTGGTTTTGGAGCAATACCCAGCGTGCGTCTGGCTTTGGCGAACTATCCTGCGAGCTTGTCTTCTTCCGGCGGTGGATTGACGGTGCGTCGAGGAATGGGTCGATAGTGCCGCCGCCATGAAATTGAGATTTTGTGGCGTGAATGTGAGCTGTTTCCAAATTTGGTTGCGGTTCCACAACGCAACACAGTACTCTGTCCTCTATCAATCTCGCTCCGGCCGGCACAGTTGGCCTGGCACCTACATGTATCTCTCTTCTTTCATGCACACGCAGCATGCACGCGCAAGCCGTTGCACTCGCACGTCGCACGTCGCACCCACTCTCTCAGTCTCTCTCTCTCTCTCATCATGTATATGTGCCCCGTGCAAAACATCGGTCTGGGAGAGCACGTCTCGTAGCACCGAGCGGGCCGTCGGGCGTGGGCGCAGACGATCGCCTTCTCCTCAGTACCGCGTGCCGATCCAGGTCGTACGCCGCGAGCGCTCCGGGGTCATCACGACTCGTGGTGGGCGGCTGCTCACGTCTGCGAGCGAGCAAAAGCAGCAGGACGTGAAGATGGGCATCGAGCTCGGGCCGGGGCTAGGGAGCCAACGGCAGAGGAGAGGAGGGAATCACTCACCGACACCCGAGATGCGCGGCGGGTCGCTCAGAACATCGATCGGCGGGAGCGAGTGAGATGATGAGGAGGTCGAGAGGGAGTGTGGGGACGCAAAGCCCGGCGCAAAAGGTTGACGGCCTGGGCGCCTTGTTGCTGTCATCGCCCGCATTGCTGAGCTTCGCGGCAGCGGCTCAAAGTTCCGCCGGTTCCAGCCTATCGACTGGTACGACAGAAGAGGCGTAACGCGCTGTGAACCGGTCACACGCGCAGACACATAGCTCTCTTTAGGTGTCATTGGCCGACGAATGTGCTCTTCGCTCTGGGCGACGCTCGCGAAGCCACGAGCGACTCCAAACGCAGGAATGAACCGTTCGGTCGTGCTTGACGAGTTGTCCCACGCAGCCTCACGCTGAGGGTGCCAATACCTGGGATCGCGCGGGATCTGGTTGCGGGCCTGCAGCACAGCCATGCGAAGGTAGATGCGCTCTTGCGTCTCATGGTCAAGTGCCTGCGCAGGCGGAAACCAATCTTGTTCCATGATGCACGCGGGCTAGCGAAAGTTGCGATGCGACCGCGCAGCGAAAATCCGAAGTGCCGATGTGGCGTGCTTGATACAATAGTAGGAACAGGAATCACCGCCGCAAAGTGAGATCTTGTATTTGCGCCACGCGCAAGTACAATTTGTGTTCAGCACCTTCAGTATCGGTTCAAAAACTCCAGTTTGCAAACTCGACAATCCACCAAATTTCGTCGACCTCACAAGTTTCTTCACAGCCAATGTTTAGAATTCGACACCCAAGACACCGGACCGGCGTACATACGGATGCGGTTAACACTAGCTCGGGGACCCCTGGACCCCCTATTATCACACGCCCGTGCGTGAAGCGCTTCAGTATGAAGGACGTCATCGCCGTCGGGTTTGCGAACGTCGATCAGGCCGCATGAAGGGCGTCATCGTCGTCGGGTCTGCTAACGTCGATCTGGTCACCAACGCGCCGCGCATGCCGAATCCTGGCGAAACTTTGCACGGCACACGCTTTGAGCAGTTGTTCGGTGGCAAAGGTGCCAATCAGGCTGTTGCAGCAGCGCTGCTCGGCTCATCGGTGACAATGGTTGCGAAGCTCGGTGAGGACAGCCTGGGCGAGGCGTCTTTGGCAAATTTTAAGGCGCTTGGGGTCGACACCTCGTTCATCTCGACCACACCCGATGCGGCCAGCGGCGTCGCCGCTATCGTGGTCGATTCCAGCGGCCAGAACGAAATCGTCATCGTGGCTGGCGCCAATGGTCTGCTGTCAGCCATGGATGTAGCGGCAGCGGCGCCTGCGTTCGAGCGCTCGGGTGTGTTGCTCACGCAGCTCGAGGTGCCCCTCGCGACCACAATCGCGGCCCTACGCGCGGGCCGACGCGCGGGTCTGGTGACCGTCTTCAACTCAGCGCCGGCACCGAGCGAGCCTCTGCCGGACGAGCTGTACATGCTGTGTGATATCATCTGCCCGAATGAGACGGAGACGGCGCTGCTCACCGGTATGCCCACCAACACCCTCGAACAGTGCGAGGCCGCCGCCAGGGCCATCATCAAAAAGGGCGCCAAGTCGGTCGTGCTCACGCTTGGCGAGCGTGGATGCATGCTAGTTCGCGAGGGCAATGTGCCAGCGCTGCATGTGCCCGTGCCCGAGGACATGCGCGACATCAAAGTCCTCGACACGACGGGCGCGGGCGACGGCTTCCTCGGCGGGCTCGCTCACCTCGTCGCCTCCGGCTTGCCACTCGTGGACGCATTGCCAGGTGCTGTCCGAGTCGCCTCCATCTCGGTGCAGCGGCGTGGCGCGCAGAGCTCGTATCCGGTCGCCAAGGAGCTGCCCAAGGCCTGGCACGAGGCCCTCGCTCAGCAGGCGGCTGCAAGCGCGGGAGCGCCTGCGCGTGCCTCGTCCACGGCACCCAGCCTCGTGGAGCCAAACTCGCCGGGGGGCCTACTCAAGGACGCAAGCGTACTCTCTGAGTCGCAGCGCTTGAAACGCGCAGCTGCTTATCACGCGATCGACACATACGTGCAGAGCGGGATGCTGGTTGGCATCGGCACTGGCGACACGGCCGAGTACGCGATCCGAGCCCCCCTTAGAAGTTCAGTGCCACTGATTGCCTCCGAGGCCCACTGATTGCCTGAATGACTTGCCTAATGACTTGCCTAATCAGGTATGCGATCCAACGGCTCAAGGAACGTCTCGCGAGCGGCGCACTCGAGCGGGTGAGTGCGGTCCCTTCCTCTGCCAAGACGGAGAGGAAGCTTCGCGAGAAGGGCGTCCCTTGCGTCTCCAGCGAGACCCAGCCCGCTATCGCCGTCGCCATCGGCTCAGCGGACGCTGTGGACGCCGAAGGTAACGTCATCAAGGGAGGCAAGGGTGCGCTGCTCAGAGAAAAGCTTCTTCGCGACCAGGCGACGCGGTACATCGTCGCGGTCGACGAGGCGAAGCTGTGCAGTAAGCTCGGTGCCTCGTATCCTATCCCGGTCGAGGTGGCGCCCTTTTACGCGCAGCGCACGGTACGCTCCATCATGGCACTGCCCTCGCTCCATCCGTGCGACGCGCAGCTCAGGTTCGGTGACTCCCCCACCGGCATGCCCGGAGTCGGTTCGATCACGCCCTTCGTCACCGACAACGGCAACTTGATCGTCGATATCTTCCGCACCACTCCTCTCAAAGACGTGGCCGCCGCGGCGGCAGAGCTGAAGGCGACCGTCGGTGTGGTCGAGCACGGTCTATTCGTGCGCGGCGCGAACTCAGTGCTACTCGTCAGCACACCCGCGGGCGTCAGCACGGTCGCCCCAAACGCACCGCCGGAGCCCAGCGGCGCGGCTCAGCTGGCTGCCCAGCTGATGCACCAGCTGATGGGCCAGCTGGAAGGTCTCCAACCGAAGTGGTTGCTCGCGGGCACAGCTGTGGCAGTGCTCGTCCTTGCTGTGCGCCGCCACCTCTGACGTGGCGGCGTGTGGGGCGGCGTTGCGCCGATGCCTGGCACGTCGTGCTCGTGGTCCACATGGCGGTGCAGACGTGAGGACAAGGACGCAGCATCGGCACCTTGTGGAGACAAGCACGATCTAATCAGTTCTGGCTCGTTTGAATTGGCCATTGCCTGTGGGCACATGGAGATATGTCGTACAAGACACGACCGAACCCGGGACCGCAAATGTCGTATTACTGGCTGCGCGCGGGGCTCATGGCGGAGCCGGAGCCCGGAGGCCGGGTCGCGGCTCGCGGGTGCATCGCGCGTCGCCCGTCCCCTTGTGTCGGCGGCCGCCGCGCTTGGCGGACTTCCGCTGAGCCGCGCCGAGGAGCACGTCGCACTCGCGATTCACATTACAGCGCCCGGTTGAGCCAGTGATGTCGCGTAGGCGGCGCGCGTCGACCGTCGTGCGTCGGTTTTTCGTCCTCGCGGAGACGCCTCGCGCGCGTACTAGTACAAGCGAGTCTTATCAATCTCAGAGGTTTGAGCCTGCAGGTTCGGGGGCGGGCACAACGGCACACACTCGATCCCAACATACACACTTCTACACACGATATGCTGACGACAACTGAAGAGCCAGTGCACACAAAGCTCGCTCACGCGCGGGAACCGGCCACAATGTACACAGCGCACGCATCAAGCACCTTGAATACCGTTACCGAGGCCGAGCGCCGAGCCCGCGCGTTATGAGTATCGATGCGCTCGGCTACCTCTATCATCTCAGCTCGGGGGCGGCGGTGCCTGCACATGACTCGAAGCGTTGCTCATGCGTCATGCCGATCGACCTGCAGTGCGGCGGCGCCCCTGCTCTCCTACCTTCACCGCCTGCTGCGCGTGGCCGTGCTCGCCTGCCAATTCAGGGCCTATAAGGGTCATTATAGACTAGCTGCACGCGCGCCATGGCGAGCCCATCCTCCTGATCACGCATGCGCTCGCGTTTGCGCGCGGCCATCCTGCACTGCACGAAGATGCCCAGCAGGAAGAGGACGAAGACCGCGAGCGCCTGGGGCCAGACGAAGTCGTAAGAGCCGTTGATGCGAATGCTCATGCGCAGTGAGCTGAGGAAGCGAGCGTCGACGTGGGCGAGCAGGAGCGCGGTCGCCGCGACGGTGCCGCACGCCCCGAGGGCGGACGTGGCCACCATGAACAGATTTTGCTGGAATTTCAGGAGGAGGCCGGCGCCGAGCAGGCCGCCGATCATGATGCAGAGAATGTGCATCAGGGTGGTCGGGCCGACAGTCATGATGGGGACGTTGTACAGTGCGCCAAGATAGAGGGCGTAGCCCGCGCCCGCGCCCGCGCCGAAGCCGAGGAGCGCCATGCCAAAGATGAGGAAGAAGACGCTGATGAGCCCCGCCATGACACCCACGCCCAAGGGCACGAGGCCGACAGTGAGGCACGAGGCGGTCTCAGACATGGAGATGTTGGACACGATGGCGGGCGCGGCCGCGAGGGTGACCGCCCCCGCGCTCAGAAAGGAGGTTAGGAAGATCGTCGGCTTCATTAGATAGCTTCCGAGGAAGGTTACGAAGAGCGAAATGATCAACAAGCTGACGGCCAGTGCAACCGAGGTGTAAATATTGTCTTGCAGCTGGTCGTACACATCCTCGATCGCGGTGGTGTTGGGCTGTGTGTAGACCGCTTGGACGAGCCAGTTGATTGGGCAAGTCGAGGAGTTGTACATGAAGGTGGAAAGGACGTCCCCTTGCAAGCAGCTCACGACACACGCCGTCACACGGAGTGGCCGGCGGTTTCCTCAACTTGTTCACTGACAATTTTTTAGTGAAAAATTCGACCCCAAGCCTGGTCTGCTGTTTCTGTTCAACTCAACGGACGGAACGCGCGGCGCCGACCCCTACTCTCCTACCTTCACCGCCTGCTGCGCGACGGGCCGTGCCAATTCATAGCCAATTCAGGGCTTGTAAGGGTCATTATCGACTAGCCGCACGCGCGCCATGGCGAGCCCATCCTCCTGATCACGCATGCGCTTGCGTTTGCGCGCGGCCATCCTGCACTGCACGAAGATGCCCAGCAGGAAGAGGACGAAGACCGCGAGCGCCTGGGGCCAGACGAAGTCGTAAGAGCCGTTGATGCGAATGCTCATGCGCAGTGAGCTGAGGAAGCGAGCGTCGACGTGGGCGAGCAGGAGCGCGGTCGCCGCGACGGTGCCGCACGCCCCGAGGGCGGACGTGGCCACCATGAACAGATTTTGCTGGAATTTCAGGAGGAGGCCGGCGCCGAGCAGGCCGCCGATCATGATGCAGAGAATGTGCATCAGGGTGGTCGGGCCGACAGTCATGATGGGGACGTTGTACAGTGCGCCAAGATAGAGGGCGTAGCCCGCGCCCGCGCCCGCGCCGAAGCCGAGGAGCGCCATGCCAAAGATGAGGAAGAAGACGCTGATGAGCCCCGCCATGACACCCACGCCCAAGGGCACGAGGCCGACAGTGAGGCACGAGGCGGTCTCAGACATGGAGATGTTGGACACGATGGCGGGCGCGGCCGCGAGGGTGACCGCCCCCGCGCTTAGAAAGGAGGTTAGGAAGATCGTCGGCTTCACGAGATAGCTTCCGAGGAAGGTTACGAAGAGCGAAATGATCAATAAGCCGACGGCCAGTGCAACCGAGGTGTGAATATTGTCTTGCAGCAGGTCGTACACATCCTCGATCGCGGTGGTGTTGGGCTGGGTGTGGACCGCTTGGACGAGCCAGTTGATAGGGCAAGTCGAGGAGTTGTACATCGCGGGCGGAACAGAGGACGGCAGCAGCTCGCAGCACACACGCCACACGGAGTGGCCGGAGCGCCCGTCTGTTTCCTCGGCTGTTCACAGCCAATTTTTATGTCGACTCGACCCCCCAGTCTGCTGTTTCTGTTCAACTCAACGGACGGAACGCGCGGCGCCGAACCCGGTCTGCGTGCTATGTGCCTTCTCGCTTGACGCTTCTGCGGGCCTCTAGCGTCTAGAGTTACACAGGGTAGGGATCTTCGATCTAGAAGCGCTGAAATTAAGACTCTACTTCTAAATCTATCAACTTCTACTGTAGATAACTACAGCTAGTACGGTAGGGTGGCATTAGTTTCGCACACAATCCTCACATCCGGAATCCAAAACGAATCATCGGAGCGGACGTTGCCGTGAGAGTGACTCATGAGTGAGTGAGTGAGTGAGTGACTCATGAATTGGCACCTGTGCACGGGCTTTTTGGCTGCGCGATTAGGCGCTTGCTTGAGACTTAGCTCTTGGCGGGATGACTACGCTCTTCGAACGCCTCGAGCAGCGCCTTGGCGAGCCCATTCGGCTGCCACCCTTTGGGCGGCGGCCGGCCACCACTTCCGGTTTCCTGCAGACGCAGCAGCGCTAGCAAGCTCACGCTCAGGCCCTCGTCACCATGTGTCGCTTCTATGAGTGGTAATGAAGTCAAGCGCTCTCCCACGCACGGGCCGCTCGTACAATGACCGCTGCGCTGCACGTCGAACTTTGCGCCGTGCAGCCTGCATTGAAGCGTGCCTCCTGGCTCCATGAAGAGTCGTCCTGCTTGGTGTGGGCAATAGTTTTCGAACGCGTGAGTGCCTCCGCTCGCATCGCGGACTACGATGATATTCAGCAGACGCACGCTGTTGCTCTGATCGGGCACTGGGACAGTGTGCTCGACCGCCGACCCGGGCTTGAGCCGCTGCTCCAGAATCGGGGGCAACAGGCGTACGATCGTGGATTTGCGTCGTCGGCACACGAGAGAGAGGAAGGTGGACATCTTCTTTTCCTGTGAACTAAAATGGTAAAATCGATTTGAGGACGGCGAAACAGGACTGAAACATATGGGATTTGGCCGCCCCATCAGATCGCCTTTGAAACTTCTGCTTGACATGTGGAAGCGATCCACATGGACGGCCGAGGAGCAGCTACCACTGTGGCCACGCCCTCAAGCAGCCAGCAGCGGAAAGAAGCGAACGGCAGTGCTGCCAGCGGCCGCACGGCCCATCTTTTTGCAATCGGCTGGCTGCTGTCGGGAGCTGCTCACATCAGCCTTCCGCCGCGCTGAGGGCACGCTCTTCAACCTGACGACCGAGCTACCTCATCTTCGCGTGCGCGTGCCTGGCGTGCGCGAATCGGCCACGGCCGACTTGGACTCGTGTGCGGCCGGCAGCGCAGAGACTAGCGCATTCGGTGCACTTATCGTTCATGTCCACAACGAGAAGCCCTCACCGCTCGGCCTCGGCATGGACGAGTCCTACACGCTCGAACTGGGCGTCGATGGATCGGACGGCACGCTGACGGCCATATCCGAGTGGGGTGCCCTGCGCGGCATTGAATCGTTTGTGCAGCTTGCACAGTGGGACGGGACGAGACGAGTGCTGTGCGCCCTGCCGCTCACAGTGCACGACTCTCCGGCGTATTCGCACCGAGGCGTGCTGCTCGACACGGCGCGTCACTTCTACCCGCTCGAGACGGCGGTGCTGCCGCTGCTCGACGGGATGGCGGCCCTCAAACTTAATGTGCTGCACTGGCACCTATCCGACGCGCACTCTGCCCCACTTGGCTCGACAGCGCTGGCCTCTGGAGCGCTACACCCCTCACTCATGTACAGCGCCTCCGACATGCGCGCGGTGGTCGCTGCAGCGTTCGAGCGCGGTATCCGCGTCGTGCCTGAGCTCGATATGCCCGCACACACAAGCGCGTGGGCGTTCGGCCTGCCAGAGGCGGTGGTGACGTGTCCAAAACGTGTAACTGCCGACGTGGAGGGTCTCGAGCACGGCGCGAACAAGGCGGCGCTGCACCCGTTGCGCGAGGCGACGTATGAGGCGGTGAGCACGCTGCTGCACGAGCTCGCGGCCATCTTCCCGGATGAGTACCTTCATCTAGGTGGCGACGAGGTCGACGGCGAGTGTTGGCTCTCTGACGCTGACATACGGGCATGGGCGAGTCAGTTCTCTGAGCAGGAGCAGCAGCAGCAGCGCACAGGCAACCGCCGCCGCCGTCCATTTCCGCCGACCGAGTGGACGCATGCCTTGCAAGCACAGTTCACGCGCCGTGTGGGCCGACTCGCCGCCTCGATGGGCAAGCGTGTGGTCATGTGGGACGAGGCGCTTGAGGTCGCTCAGCTGCTCGAGGACGGACCTTTACACGCCGGTGAAGCTCAGGCTAGCCTCGACGGCGGTGCTGCTACCTTTGGACGGACCGACGTGACGATTGACGTGTGGCGAGACTGGATCCATGGCCGGCGGCAGCGGGCCTTGCACGACGGCCACGATGTGGTCTGGTCGTCCCTCAAATGGTACCTTGACCTACCAGGGAACACTTGGGAAGCTATGTACCAGGTGGAGCTGCCGGCCGCGACCGTGCCCGCGACAGCGATGGCAGCCTCCTCTGCCACGCATACGGGGGCGGCTCAGCTGCTCGGGGGTAGGCTGCTCGGGGGTGAGACGAGCTCGTGGAGCGAGCACGCAGACCCCACGAACTTGATGCAACGCGTGCTCACGCGCGCGGCCGCAGTGGCGGAACGGCTTTGGAGCGGCTCACCGAGCCACCTGGACGTGGCGCGACAGCGCCTGGCGGCCGTGCGCTGTCGGCTTGTGCAACGTGGCTTGCATGCAGAACCCGTCATGCCCGATCACTGTGAGCCGCCGCGCTGGAGCTTACCGCGCCATCGGCGCGACACCTACGGGACCGCAGATGTCGCCGATGCGCGGCACTCCAGCGAGCTAGGTGCCATCGATGAGCAGCCCGCGTGCGCGTCGAGCACATCTAATGGTCTCAACCACGGCGCCGATTCGATCCCGCGGGCGCACGTGGAGCGGCTCCTGGCGCAGGCCTGGCCAGCCCGCAGTGCCAAGCCCGAGGCCGTCGAGTCGTCCCCATCTTGGAGCGATTCCACAGCGTCGACGGGGGCGCTCACCGCGAGCATCCTGCTCAATGCACTGCTCGTGTACGCTATCGTGCGGCTTGTAAAGCGCGTGGATCGGCTCAGCCGACAGAACGGCCAGCCACTCACGAAGGCGATGCCGCAGAAGGACGAATGAGTGATCTCCGGAGGCTGCAGCAGCGCGCGCCCCGCCGGTCGTGTGACGATAGTGGACGTGACACGTGACCGCGCGGTGCCATTGGGGTGCCAATGCGAGCGCGCCGGGGATCATCTCCTCCTCGAGACAGTGAAACGTGACACACCGCGCAGTAAAATACGACGGTGGTCCGGTCACGAGATCCCATTTCCGTTATCTTACTATGGTATATCAATGTCACTCCGCACTTACGATACGTAACACAGAAATCTCGTCCTCAAAACAGAAGCCAGATTTCCGCTCGCGGAGCGGGGATGTGTTTGCCTTCACGTCAGGGGCGCCAGACCCCTCGCTGCCAAGTGCCATGCAACACGCAAGTAGAAGTACTACGCGCAACAAAAGGTTGCGCTGTGTTATGCAGGTGATACGCTCGGCGCACCTGCCGCCGACGCTCAAGGCTGCGCCTGGTACTTGACTCGATCTCGCTTAGGGCCCCAGCTGACCCTCGATCTCGATTCCCTCGAGCCTCCTCGGGCTAATCGGATGGGCAAAGGCGAGGCTCTGCTGCGGGCGTGGGCCGGGTGGCGGGTGCGGCTCTCCGACGAGGCCGGCCTCCGAGCCCGATGACTGCGGCCGCATGCGGGACTCCACGAGCTCCTTCCTTTTTTGGTCGAGCTGTGCTCGCCGACGCTCGCCTTCGGTCTTGAAGGGCTGGCCAGAGAGAGTGCCCGTACCTGTCCGGCTTGGCTCAGGGTAAGGCAGGTCCACTTCCGACACCATCTTCTCGAACTGCTGACGACCCATCACGCCCGTAACCGGGGTCACGCCTGCGAGTGCCGCGCCCGCGGGCCCCGCAAGAGCCCCCTGGCCCTCCAGAAGCAATTGGCGACCCTCGGGGTCCATCACGGCCGCCGTAGCCTCATCGCTAAATGCAACCGCCGCGCTGACGGCTGCCGCGGCGGCGCTGCCGCCACCGCCGCGAACGCCTCCGTAGGCGCCACCGCCACCGCCACCGCCACCGCCACCGCCTCCGCCTCCGCCTCCGCCGAGAGCACCAGGCGCGGCAGCGCTGCCGCCACTGCATGTGGTGCGAGCGCCGCCACCACCGCCGCCGCCGCCGCCACCACCGGCGTAGGCGCCACCGCCGCCGCCGTAGGAGAGTGCATCGACAAAGGGTCCAGCATCGCCGAAGGGTCCAGCATCGCCGTAGTCACCGCCGTAGCCGCCGATAGCTTCGCCGCAGGCAGCATCATCGCCGAAGGCAAGAGAATCGACGTAACCGCCTCCATCGCCGCCTCCATCGCCACCTCCATCGCCGCCGCCGCCGCCGCCGCCATCGCCGCCGCCGCCGCCGCCACCGCCGCCGCCGCCGCCGCCACCACGGCCGCTCCCACCGCCACCGCCACCGCCACCGCCACCGCGGGGCGCTCCCACCGCACCGGGCGTCTTGAGAACGACAGGCCCTTGGCCGCCTTTGACTGGTTCGGCCGCCGTGGTCGGGCGCGTGAGCGGTTTGGAGCCCTGCATAGAGCCTCCGGTGGAGGACGGGAGCGGCGCGGGCGTGGTTGGTGCCAGCACGAGCATGCCCTTGACCTTGGAGATGGTCTCGCGTGCGGTCGCATTCAGACCGAACTGAAGCTCCTCGCGCTGCTGCGACACCTGCTGTGCCATCCGGTGCTGCGCGCCCTGCAAGCCGGTGACCTTGTCCGCCATGCCTTCGACCCAGCCGAGCACAACTTTCATGCCCTGGCCGAGCGTCTGGGTGCGTACGTGGACTGTCTGGAGCTCGCCGTGCAGCTGCTGGCTCGCCTCGAGCCAGCGCTCGGTGAGCGCCTTGTCCGCCTTAGTCTCGATCATCGCCGCGAGCGCATCGAACTTATCCGAGCGGTCGTTATTCTGAGACTCCTCGAGCTGACGCAGCAGCTCGCGATCGGTGCGATCGAGACGTTCTTTGAGCATGCGCACGCGCGAGGTGGTCTCTTGACGGAGCGACTCCATCAGCTCGCGCATCTCCAGGCGCATCGCACACCCTCCAATCAGCTGCTCAAGGCGCTGGCACTCGGCGGCCGTTGCCTTGAGCGGGATCTCGTTTTCGAGAAACGTGAGCCGATCGGCGATCGGGGCAAAGCGCGTGTCATTCGTCTCGATGTATTTGTCGAGCTTCTCACTCACCGGCTTGAGCGCCGCCGTATGCTTCTGGTCCACTGCATGCAGGTCCACCTTCTGTTGCTCGAAGCCCCGCAGCATCTCCTCGTTGTTCGCCTTGGTCTTTATCAGGGCCTCCGCATCCCTAATATGGGTCCAGTGGTTCGTCAGATCCTCCTCGTGCTTCATGTGCTTCATCTCGAGTTCGCGCCGGCACTCGGCAAGCGCGGCGGCGCGGCGCGCCTCGACCGCCTGCGTCTCCGCCATGTTTATCGCGTCAGCCTCGACCATCTTCCTCTCGACCTCCTGAACCATCTCGATGGATGCAAACGAGATCACACGTTGCTCGAGCGACATGATGCGCTTCGTATTCGACTCGGTCGAGGCTTCGTTCCTGTCAAAGCGCGCCTCGGTCGTTTTCTCGAACGAGTCCACCCTTTGGGTCAGCTCCTTCTTCACGTCGGCAAGCTCGAGGACCGACGCTTTTTCATTCACGCGCAGCTCGAGCGCGTCCACTGAGCGCTGCGCCGCCTTGGACTCGAGCTCGACCTTGCAGTCATAAATCTTCGACTGCAGCGCCTCAAGCCGCTGGTCGACCTTATCAAACGCATGGTCCATTTTCGAGTCGAGCTGCTCCTGCCTCTTCTCCATCGCCGCCTTGTCACGCTGCGTCTCGAGCGCGAGCGCCGTCAGCGCCTTCTCGTTCGCCTTGGTGTCGATCTCATCTTTTAGGCGCTTCGCGACGGCCTCGCCTTCGCGGTTGGCTTTCTCGAGATCCTGCCGGAGCCCGCGAATGAGCGTCGCTTGCTCGCGCTGCTGTTGCGCGAGCTTTCGCAGCATGTCCTGCAAGAGCGAGAAATTTAGGAGCGCCGTCAGGTCGAAGGCGGTGCCGTCCACCGAGATGTTCATTTTCTTCTCCGACTCATATTCGACGCTTGAGCTCGGCTCCGGTTGCGCCTCATCCGCCGCCGGCGCGGCTGCGGGCGCGACGTCCGCCATGAGCTCGAGCACAGGACGGCTGAGCGACTGTTCACTTTGAGGAGCTCAACAGTTTGAGAAGTCAGTTCAATCGACTTCTAAGGCACCGGACCAGCAAATACCACACGAAACACAGACTGGCGCTGTTGTCGCGTCGCTCGGTGGACTAACACATCAGTTCCAGAGCTGTTCGTACCAGATCTTGAATGCCCTCCTCGGCTTCCCCTTTGGAACAAGGCGGTGTCGCGGTGACGTATTGAAATTGAACGAAAAATCACGTCATCCTTCGGCTTGCGTCTTTGTTGACTGCTCTCATCAGTGGTGAGCGCGGGGGGACCGCGACGAAACTGACTTACTATGAAACTGACTGCTCTCATCAACGACACCCTTTCCACAGGACCTGGTCGCGGGTAGGATCAGCTTCCGATGTCGAATCATCGGCGACGCCGTACAGATTGTACCCCGCAATGTCGAACCACGCACTGCCCTCCCTGCCAACTTTGAAGGGTCGCGTCGTGCGCCCAGCCATGCCCACCGCCACGCTGGCGCTCGCCGTGATGACCTGTCAGCGATCCCAAGGCTGAGACTGCCCATGCCCCCTTCGCTTGTGCCTGCAGTAAACTGAAGATGCTCGCTGTGCTGACACACGTTGCCCTTGCCGCGACGGCGGCCTCGAATGCGTTTGTGCGCCTCGAGTCGGATGTCGCCATCCACAATCCGCGCACCTCGTCGTGGGTCAACAACGGCGCCGCTCCGCGGGAGGAGATGATGACTCTCACTGTTGCGCTCACCATCAATGCCGAGCAGCGCGACAAGCTCGAGGCAGCCTTCTGGGCCGTCTCGACGCCAACGAAGGTGAACACGTACCGCCAGTTCCTGAACAAGGACGACCTCAAGAACTTGCTTGCCGTGCCCACTGAGCGCGTCGAGCGCGTCAAGGAGTACTTCCTCTCGAGTGGCGCGTCGGACGTCAAAGTGTCGCCGTACAACGACATGCTCACGGTCTCGATGCGCGTTGCTGAGGTCGAGCGCGCGCTCGCCACGCGCATCTCGGCCTTCACGCACAACGAGCGCACCGGCTTCCGCCTCCTGCGCGCCTCGATGGGCTACTCGGTGCCGGCGTCCCTCTCGGGTGACGTGTCCATGGTCGACCTGCTCCAGTTCCCGCGCCTCCGTTCGAATTCACTCGTGCAATACGAGAACCCGAACCTGATGGTCGAGGACGGCAAGGTGGGCTCCGGCGGCAACTGGCCCAGCTCCTGCGACACCCCACTGTGCAAGGGCTACGTCGACCCGGGCGTGCTCGGTGAGCGCTACAAGGTGGACGTGAACGAGACGACGCCGCTCCAGGGTTCTATGGCGGCCGCCGAGTTCCAGGGGCAGTACTTTGAAACCAAGGACCTTGAGACGTTTACCGATGCTTGCCACGTCAAGGTCACCGTCGACAAGGTCATCGGCGGCAACGTTGATCGCCCCGGCATTGAGGCGATGCTCGACATCGAGTACATGAAGGCAGTCTCGCAGGGCGTGCCGCTGACCGTCATCTACTCGAACACGTACTCGCTCCTCAACTGGGCCAACGAGCTGATGGCTCTGCCCGAGCCGACCCTGATCAACTCGGTCTCGTACGGCAACGATGAGGCGCAGCAGACGGGCGTCGCGTACATGGAGAGCGTCAACACCGCCTTCATGAAGGCAGGCACGATGGGGCTCTCGATTCTCTTCGCCTCGGGCGACCAGGGTGTGTGCGGTCGCGAGGGCTGCGGCGAGGGCCCGCGCAAGCGCTTCAAGCCCGACTTCCCGGGCGGCTCACCCTACCAAACCTCGGTCGGCGGCACCGACTTTTACGGCACCACGATCGGTGAGGAGACCGCATGGCGCTCGGGCGGCGGCGGCTTCTCCGACACCTTCCCCATCCCCGCGTACCAGAAGGACGCCGTCGCCTCGTACAAGAAGGACCTGGCCGCGGCCGGCCTGCTCCCCGACGCATCGCTGTACAACGACACGGGCCGCGGCTACCCCGACGTCGCTGCGCTCGGCGGTACCAAGGACCCATACTGCATCAACATCGGCCGCTGGGCGGGCGTCGCAGGCACCTCGGCGGCTTGCCCTGTCGTTTCGGCCATCTTCGCACGCCTGAACTCCATCCTCCTCGCCAAGGGCAAGCCGCCGCTCGGATTCCTCAATCCGTTCATCTATGCCCACCCCGAGGCCTTCCAGGACGTCACCCACGGCATCAACTCGGACACCCAGACCGCTGGCTTCACCGCCATCAAGGGCTGGGATGCCGCCACCGGCTGGGGCACGCCCAACTTCGAGGCCCTCAAGAAGATCGTCGATGCCATGTGAACGCCAGACAGCAGACCGCCGGAGGCGGGCTAGCACGCTCAAGTGGGGGGACGGGAGGGGATGATCATGGGTGTGAATTGGACGCACACAACACGGCCCGGAACTGCGAGGCCGCAGCGCCCATGCGGCGACACTGCGTGATTTGTGCTGCTGTGCGGGCTCTGGTCCGTTCCACAGCGTCTCTCTCGTGAGTCTCTCTGTATTCTGATTTTGTTGACTTGAAAGAGAACGACAATTTTGGAAGACTTTCTTTCTCTCGTCTGTTTCTGTTTCGTCTTTTTGCGTCAAGTTCTGACGAATCTAATTTTGGGACCTGTCAAAGTCTCAGTAAAAAAACATGCCGATCACCATGGTGGGCTCGCCCATCCGCTCCCCTTCCTCCCCTTCGAGGGGGAGTCCAGACGAGTCTCACGCGATGCGCGATTTCATTGCCAGAAAAACTGCTGAGCACATTCGGCAAGGCAACATCCAGCACAAATCGCACCTGGAGCACATGAAGCCTGTAGTTGACTCAGTGATGGACACGGAGATTGCGGCAATCGCTCGGGCTGAGCTCGCGGCGGCATCAGCAGCGCGTCGCGCGGAAATGGAGGCGAAACGCAAGGCCGCCGTCAAGGAATACTATGCGCTCCTCAAGTCGAAGACGACAGTGATTGACGATCTGATGGACACTGAGGCTGCGGCGATCGCCCGGGGAAGGATGGCCGCGGAGTCGAGTGCGCGCAAGGAGACGGAATCCGCGGAGATCCGAAGGGAGAACGCGGAGATGAAAAAGAGGCTCAAGAACGTTAAGACGTCGCTCGACACCGACATTACCGACGAGATAGCGGGCGCGGCCCGTGAGGAGCGTGCGGCCGCAGCCATGGCGCGACGCGCAGCCAAGATTGAGAAGATCAAGGCGGAGAATGAGGCGATGAGACAGCGGCTCTCGAACACGAAAGCAAAGACTGATGACGATGTGCTGGACGACGAGTTGGCTGGTGGCGGGAATATCGCCGCGCTGCGCGACAAGAAGGCTGCGGACTCGAAGGACAGTAAGGCTGCTGTCGCCAAAGTCCTCAAATCTGAGAACAGTGCGATGGGGAAGCGGATCGCCAACACCCACTCGAAGACAGACGATGGCAACGGGATCCAATTCTGAAACGGATCACTGTCTCTTATCTATCGTGGAGATGCGGTAGATAAGAGATGCGCCTCTCCGCGATTTGTCAGCTTGGGAGAGCGAGAGTGCCACAGTGTGCAGTGACGGAAGAACGAGAGGACACAGGCTGGAGCGCGGGTGTGAGCGAAGTTTCATACAAAGTTGTATCGAGCGTATCAGTTACAGTACGTATATCATGCATGCCATGTACATGTACAACCGTAGCACTACGCCTTGGCTTGGTAAGTTACAAATCTCTCTCTCTCTCTCAAGCCAGCAAATTTGTCGGGACAACACACTCTTCGCCTTTTTGACGAGACCCTTGCTGAAAGTTCTCGTCTGAATTCGCAGGTCTGAATTCGCAGGTAACGACTTCCTTTCCCACCTTGCCCTTGGATGGGTCATGCCTTCGGACCGATCGCCCTGCGGGACAAGAGCCTACCCGAGTCGCCCACAAGCGTCATGAACTGCAGCAGAATATCCAGCAATCTACGCGAGCTCTCTGTACAACGTTTGGCACTGCGCTTGGCCGGATGTGCGAGCGTGCTTGGCCTTGGCAATGGCGGCAATTGCTACCTTCTCAAGACCTCCAGCAGCAAAGGCGGGGGAGCGGAGGAGATGCTCAGCTGCGGTGACTATCTGCTGTACGTGCTTGACTTTATTCGTGATGACCGCTCCAAGTGCGCGCTGTGCTGCGCATCCAAGGCGATTCTTGCTGAGCAACGTCGCGTGCGACCGGCAACGTCATTACGGCCACGCGTCTCACTCTCGGCGCTGCTGAGCGCGCGAGCGGCCGGATGGCGCATGACCCACTGCCACGTCGATAAGCGCTCCGGCGACTGGTCCACGCGGCGAGTGCTTCCAGAGCGTGATGCACTCGCCGACCTGCGCGCGCTCTCGGTGTGCGGCCGGCCCGACTGCGCCTTGCTCGTGCTCTCGCCGTTCACGGCTCTCGGGATGCTGGTGGAGCTGCGATCTCTCGAGTTTGAGAAGTGTGCCATCGGCGATGCTGGGCTTGGCGTGCTCGCATCCGCCTTCAAGACGGGCGCCATGCCAGCGCTCACAGTCCTCGATGTGCGCCACAACCAGATTGGCGACGCGGGCGTCGTGTCCTTGGCGGTGGCCATCCAAGATAGGGTAGCTGCCGCCACGATGCTCACGCGAAGCCTCACTTCCCCTCCGAGCGGCAAGCAGCAGCGAAGTGCGCCCTCGAGCCCGCGCCCACTCTCGAAGCTCCAAACTCTCGGCCTAGATTACAACCCACGCGTAGGCGAGCCAGGGCTTCAGGCCCTCGGCCGCTCGCTCGCGCACGGTGCCTTGCCCGAGCTTCGAAGCCTGTACATTGACAACCACGAGCACCTTGGGCTCATAGCGGCATGCGCAGCGCGATCAGCACCTATAGAACTCCGGTATTGGTGATCGCCGCGGGGCGGTCACGTGCGCGCAACGACATGCCGTTTCCCGCAGGGTCGTCGGCTTGTTGCGAGTCCATTGGGCGGCGTGGCGGCTGCGGTGGCGTAGAAGGCACTACATCCAATCATGCATCCAATTGCCAAGTTGTCCCGCCCATGCCCCCTCCGCCGCGCTTCCTTGCTGGCTCAGAGGAAGGTTGTGACATGCGCCCGGCGCGGCGCTTTTCGCCAGGGAGGCCCGCGGCTTCGGGTTCGGTTGACAGACTTGCGAGAAGCGTCGCGTTTCACAACGGCGAGGCGGCACCGTCGCGGGCTCGCGGCGTCGCGCGGCCTTATCGTATTTAAAAAACTGATTCCAAACATAGTCGAGTATATTAAAATATAGCTCCGTGTATATCACTAGCATGCCGCGGAACTCGAGGTTCGAGGACGGTCCGCGCCGTACCCTCGTGCGTAACTTGAATTCAATATTCATTAAGGGAAAATGAACAATCAGTTGTAAATAGGAAAATTAAATGATGCTCGTCGGGCCCTAGTACCGCCGGCCGCGCTCAGACCCGAGACCGTTACGTTATGCGAAGGACGATCCGAGCGATCTGCGCTCAGGTATACGAGCACTATAGGCGAGCCCGAGGCGTGAGGGGGGACGGTTTGAGCGAATCGGCTACGAATCGGCCACATCGCAATTCGCATCTCGCTACATGTACTGAGTGGACGATCGGCGTCGGGAATGCACCGGGACATTGTACATGAAGACCGTGAACAGCTCTGGGCGAGAGTTGGAGAGAGCAAGTGGGTGGTGTCATAATGCATACCGCACAACGCATCCCACGGGCACCACATCTGAAACTAACCCCTGCATGCAATGACTTTGCATGCAAATTTCGTGCCAGTTATGAATCCCTTGTAGTTTTGTCTTCGCTCTGCTGTGCATTCGTGTCTCAGAGAGTCACTTTTTTGTCTCAGATTGCTGTTCCATGGAAGCAGTCCAGGAAGTGATGCCACCGGCCCAGATCCACGGCGAACGATCACTGTGCCCCCTCGTCGTACGGATCACGCCGATGCCGCATTTTGTGGCTGATTGGCAGGTCGCGCAGCACCTCCGCCCTTTCGGTGACGTGACCTCGGTGCGCTTCCAGCGCACTGGCGACGGAACTGCGCTCGTGCGCTTCCAGACTTCGAGCGGTGCCGAGATGGCCCTGCGCGCGCAGTCAGTTGGCATCTTTGGCCATCGTTGCTACGTGCAGCCGTGTTGGTGCGAGGCGCGATTTCATCTGTGGCAAGGCTACTGCTCAGCGGACGACCCGCCACGCCAAATGAATGACGGAATGGGCAATATTACTCCTGGCATGGCATCGCTGCAGCATGACGCTGGCACAGAGCAGCAGCAGTATGCCCCTGCTGGTATGGGCGGCGGGGAGATGCACTATGGCCTCGCCGCCGGCATGGCGAACGCGATGGGCGGCCCAATGTGCGACACGAGCCTCGCCGCAGGCATGGCGAACGAGATGCGATGGATGGACGGCGGCAGCGGCACAATCCTCAATGTGGCAGGCGACTGGAAGTGCGAGCGCTGCAACAACCTCAACTACGCCTATCGCACCCGGTGCAATCGGTGCCATGCGGCTCCGGCCCATAACGTGCTGAGCCGCCAAGTACCACCGACGCGCTGCCCGTTGACGGTGATGGTCTCGCCCTCGGACCGTGCCAAGAAGGGCCTGCAGGCGACCGACGAGGCCGTCGCCGTCGCTATGTGCCGATTCGGCGATGTGGTGAAGCTCTCCGCCTTCGCCCCGCGCCAATCTGGAGCCGGCTCTTGCAAGTTCGTGCGCTTCCGTGACGCGGGTGCGGCGACTGCGGCGCTGGAGTCCGGCGAGGTGATGCTCATCGACCCGAGAGGCCAGCCCGAGGCGGCGTGCATCCGACCTGCCTACCAACGCTTCTCCGGCAAGATTGGTGCTCAGTCGGGCGGCATGCAGACCAGCGTCGCAGCCGGCTTCGGCGGCGGCGGCGGAGGCGGCGGCGGTTTCGGGATGATGCCGGGCGGGACGCACGATGCGACGGGCGGTGGGCTGGGAGCCATCATGAGCTCGCACGGGCAACCGCCACTCGGCGGCCTTCGTGGCCATGGCATGCACCAACCTACCTTTTCGGGGGGACAAGAAGCAACGATGGTGTCGCCCATGATAGCGCTGCCACACCATGCACATATGCCTCCACTCCCCGGGTATGGGGTGGGGGGGGCGGGGGCGCCGTACGTCGGGCTGCCGGGGGCGCTGATGCCGATGGAGGGCGCGCCGATCGGCTCCGGCGCCGTCATGGGCGGCGGCCCGCTCCAGCCACAGATGCATGTGTTCATGGACACACTTGGGCTCCCTATGCCGCATATGCCCCCAGGTACAACGATGCAGCCGCTGCATGCACCGCCTCCTGAGGCCACGTGGCAGATGCATGCGGCCCCGCACGTGCCGCTCCATATGGGCACTCATGCCTATGCTCCCGAGGGGGCCGAGATGTACAACAACGGGCAAGGGCTCCTACCGAGGCACCCCATGGCGCCTCATATGCCTTCTGGTCCGTATGAGCAGAAGCAGGCTGCCGCACCGTTGCACGCCACCGATGGGGGGTTCAGCGACGGGCTACTCAACGGCGGCGGCAGCGGAGCGCCCAATGGCTTCGGCTCGCAAAAGGTCCCGAGCCGCCGAGCAAACAGCCGTGGATGTTGCCAGGCAAGCGGCCAGGCAAGCGGCCGGCCAGGCAGCCGTGCAGGCGGCCACAGCGGCGGCGCCACGAATACTGAGCAAACGGAGGTGGTTCTTCCTCCATCCCTCGGAGCTCTCGAGAGCATCACCACGGGCGCCACGAATGAGGACCTCCCGCACGCGAGCCACGGCGGATCTCCTGTAGGGTCTCCCGTGGTCAAATCGCCCGTCAAACCCTCGGTTGGATCTCCCGCCGTCGTCAACTCGCCCGAAAACTCGCCCGTGGTCAAACCCACGGCGGCGGAGTTTGGACGGGCAGCTGTGGTGCCGACGGACGAGGCCCGAGGCGAGGCCAAGGTCGAGCTCAAGAGTCAGCTGAAGAGCCAGTTCGCGGCGGGCCTGGGCGCGGGCGCCGTAGCGAGCGCTCAGGTGTTGACGCAGCATGCATTGATGGCGATGCATGCATGGCCTGCGCGCGTGTCCCAGGGTGTCACCGAGGTTCCGGCCATCGCTTCCGTGGACGGATCCGGTGGGAGTCAGAATCGACAAGGCGGCAGCGACATGGAGTCGGTGTGCCCGCCACCAACCCACCCATCGGCTCATGAGGGACAGCCCGCAGGTCCTGCCGCCAACTCGGCGGCTACGTCAGCGGTTACGTCAACGGCCCGCTCCATCACCTTCCTGCTCGTGAGCGAGGGCAGCCGTGCGCCTCCTTGCATACGTCGGCTGGCCAACGCGACGAGCCTCGACTACGTCCTCGCCGAGTTACGCACGGCAATGAATCTGCCAACGGCGGCTCCGCTCGTCTACCTCGCGCCGGAGTTCGATGAGTGGGTGGCCATCGACGACCTGTCCGCGCTGCCCGAGAAATGTCGCGTGCGCGCCATGGTCATGGGCGCCATGGCGGCGGTGGAGCTTGCCGACGAGGCGCCGAGTGCGTTCACGGCCGAGTGCACGGCCGAGGTACCACCTGCTGGGGGGCGGTCGACGCAGACGCGCCAGACGAAGGCACGCCAGACGGCGCGGCTAGGCGCGGCAAGATCGAGCGAGCCAGAGCAGCCTGAGGCGCCCCCGCCCCCGCTCAAGTCGATCGAATGAGTGGCAGCTTGCATCTACTTCCCTGAGGTAAAATTGTGATACCCATGATGTCCTCGGTGACCACCTACGTGCTCGGTGCTTTCTCACCAACCAGCCACAGAGCGTCTCGAACCAACCCTCTCCGCGTTCTACCTGTCTATGTCTGTACCTGTTCCACCGGAGACTATTACGCGCCTCTCTTTGTTATGTTGCATGCGAATGTGTGAGTGTGTGGGGGAGGAGCGGGTGCGATGTGCTGGCTTCCAGCTCCATGCATGCATGGAGTCAACATGTGGCGGGCAGCGCACATATGATCGAGCCACAAGCGCCTAGCCGCAAGCAGCATAGCCACAAGAGCCAAAGCGTGAGGAGATTTGTGGGGCGGGGGGGGG